>ERZ889078.388-NODE-388-length-39746-cov-12.570406_pt1 | contig 39746 bp, 33 predicted proteins | sample MGYA00521266_ERZ889078 | MGnify/ENA primary metagenome ERZ889078 (study PRJEB32303, sample SAMEA104408618) | aquatic metagenome | biome: Brackish water; feature: Pelagic; material: water | place: Baltic Sea | collected 2014-06-16T06:34:00 | depth 76,534 m ... | reverse complement strand
ACAGCCGTGCCCGCATCACCTGACAGACGCACTCCACGCCCTCGCCCCCTCGCCCACAGAGCCAACATCCTGATATTACATATCTTTCTCAAAAACATTCCAATTTCCAAAATCCGCGCTGCAGTCAAAACAGCAACGCTCAACACATCACCAGACAGACACGATCAATTTTATACTCTGTTTCCAGATGGTTAGACAGACCTGCACGAAATGAAGCATTTTGCGCCCACAAATTTCAAGCCAGACGCAGAATACGCCATCAATCACAGTATATCTACACCAAGGCACCTTCAAGAATCATTCAAAATACATTGAGACAACAGTGCTTCTCACGCTCTATCAGACAATTAGGCCAGTCAACTGAGATGACCGACCAAGAACACCTCAATATGGCACAGAGATTGCTTTTGAAGGGTATAAAGCAAGCAACGACCTCAAAAACAAACCCACAGCTTCCCATGAAAGAAAACAATCGACACAACAGCCAAAGTATCAGCCTGGCACTCACCAGGACTGAGTCGCACACCGTTTCACTCAGCGAAGGATTCTGGTTCACAGCCGCCTTTGTCCTCTTTCTGCTGGCAGGTCCTTTTGCTGCCCCTGTTGCACTGATGGCCGTTTACCAATTAAGCAGCAAGACATTACAGAGCAACACACCGCCCCAGTCACTTTAAGCCCTGACCGGACAATCCGCGTTCAGAAACTGACCATAAAACACGTTACTCATAATTAGGGATATCACACCCCCAAACCATTTTCCAGGAGGAACCAATGAACAACACTTTCTCGATCACAGCCACCTCTGAACCAAGGGTAGCCACTCCACTTGTCAACAAACTGATGCTCCTCTGTGGACTCATGATGGTCGTCGGAGTCGGCGCGGCCGCATGGGCCCAGTATGTCGGTCATCACCATGCGTTCGCCAACACCCGCGAAATGCCCTGGGGCATGCTGATCGGCGTTTATGCCTTCCTGGCCATCATCTCAACCGGACTCTGCCTCCTGGCCGCCATCAGCCACATTTTCGGCGGCAACAACCTGGCCCCTTTGGCTAATCGCATGGTCTGGATGTCAATCTGTGCAATCATGGGCGCCTTCTTTGTCATCGGTCTGGAGATCGAAAACCCCTGGCGCATGCCCATCGGCAACATATTTTTTCCCAACCTGACGTCAAATATCTGGTGGATGGGGACCCTGTACGGCATGGCAGTCGGTTTCATGTTTATTGAATTCTACCTCATCCTGACCAAAAAGTACTCCGCCGCTATTACCCTCGGCGTCCTCGGTGCCGTAGCTGAAGCATCAGCCAACAGCAACCTGGGCTCAGTCTTTGCCTCTCTCAACTCCCATCCCTTCTGGTACGGTTCACAACTGCCCATCTACTTCCTGGGCTGCGCATTTCTCTGTGGCGCTGCTGCAACTATCATGTTCACCCATTATGCCCATTTAATCCGCAGCAAAAAGATGGACGACAACACCTTCAAAGGAATGCAGACCGCCGGCAAGGTCATGGGTCTGATGCTGTTCCTGGTCACCATTGCCACTGTCTGGAAATTCGTCAATGCCTACTGCGGATCTGAGGAAATGGTTCTGGCAGCCGATGCGCTGGTCAAAGGCCCCCTGTCCGTCAACTTCTGGATCTTTGAAATTGGTATCGGACTGGCCCTGCCCTTTGCCCTGCTGATGATGAGCCGCCTGAACTCCATCCAGGCCATGTCCACTGCTGCCCTGATGGTACTGGTCGGCCAGTTTTTTTCCCGCTTCGATCTGGTTTCCGCAGGTCAGATGGTTCCGGCCTACCTTGGCTATGACAACCTGCCCACCTACCTGTCATATTCACCTTCAGTCGCCGAATATTTGCTGGTCGTCGGTGGCCTCGGCACTGTCGGTCTTGGCTTTCTTCTGGGTGAACGCTTCTTTGGCCAGGCCTTCAAATCACACGACACGCACTGATTCCATTAAACTCTCACCTGATACTCTCCGGCTCGGGGCATCTCCGGATGTCCCGAGCCCTCTCTGCACACGAGGCCAGCCATGATCGCTGAAGACAAAGCTATTTTTACCATTGGAATTGCCGCCAAGATGCTGGAAGTACACCCACGCACCCTGCGCATTTATGAACAGGAAGGCCTGATCACGCCGATCCGCAAGGGCTCATGGCGTTATTTCACTCTTGATGATATCAAATGGATCGAGTGTCTGCGTGAAATGATTCACCAACACGGTGTCTCCATCGCCGCCATTAAAAAATTACTCCAATACACCCCCTGCTGGAACATCACCGACTGTGCATTTGAAAAGAGAAAACAGTGCTCGGCCTTTATGTCCAACACCATGGTTCCCAAAAAGATCAATCAACATGCAGTAACCACAGGCTCAATCAAAAAAAGGAATGTTGCCTGAGCGGTTATTCCCGACGAACCAGAAAACTCCCCACACAACTCAGTGGACAGATCCTGACCGTCTCCGGCTCAGGACTGTTTTTCCCTCCCTATTACTTCCTTTTTCTTTTGTTAGCACTTCAAAGCTCCCACATTGCCTTTTCTATCTATTTTCGACCATTACTAGGCAGCCTAACACCTGATCATTATTAGATAAAAATGACCAAGACCCCGAATTGATCATTAAATCCATTGATAACGTCTATTAATTTCCCGCAAATCTTTCTTACAGCTAAAATCACCTTCTCTCTCCATCCAGACTCCTAAGAACTTCCAGCGAAAAAATACTGACACATCAATATCCAACAGATCAAAACAGTAAATACTACAAAAACTCATTCACTCATTCCCCTTCTGCTGACGCTGCTTCCAGATCCAGGGCGGTATAGGTTCAGGGTCCTGCCACAGTCCAATCTCTTGTTTTTTCGCCTCGCGCTCCCACTGCCGCCACTGATCACAGAAGGGATCTTCACGACAATAATAGACATGAACCCAGGCAAGACCTGCTTTAACCAGCTCGCCATTAACCAGTACCTCTCCACTGTAGACCAGGGCCACCAGACGGCCGTAACGATCTTTGTCCCGACTGACCAGGCGCACGGTCTGATTCAACAGACGGCTGCGGGTAAAGGCCTTGGCCGCTTGAGATGAAGGCTGCCGCCACTCCGGAGTATCAATCCCCCAAAGCCGCACCTGGACAAAGGTTTTCTGGACACGAACCATGACCGAGTCTCCGTCCACCACCTTGACCACGACCCCGAACAATTCATCCTGGGCCATGACCACGACAGGCCCCCAGACAAAGAGCAGAAGGGCCAACAGACAAAATATCAGACGTCGACCAGGCACAGGCCAACCTGTCTGCCCTTTCACATCAATCTCCGATGGACGCTCATATCAACCAGCATGGCTGAATCAAAATGGCCAACCACTATCAACCATGAAAGTTCACTGCTCCACCATGGCCAATGATGGTCTCCACAGAATTTTCGGATAAATGACCTGAAAAATGACTCGGGCAAGACCCTTCTCAGCACCCTGACCCAGGTCCGTTCCCTATGTTTCCAGATATCTCCCCGGACGAAATACGTGTTAAATTCATTATTCTGACTATTTTTCTTCATTTAGGTAACACTTTATAGTATTCTTTCCAAAATCCATAAAATAATCCCTTTAACCTCTGGTCGGTTGAAACAATCCCTTTTTTTCACAATATGCCTGTCCCAGTCATTATCTGCCAGCACGATCCTGAGCAACAGGCGACCTTTCACGGTCTGATCGGTCAAAGTCCGTCCATGCGTCGCCTCTATGAGATGATCACCATGGTGGCCGATGACGATTTTTCCACCGTCCTGCTGCGTGGCGAATCAGGAACTGGCAAAGAACTGGTGGCCAAGGCCATTCATGCCCAGAGCAGGCGGAAAGAGCAGAACTTTGTCCCGGTCAACTGCGCGGCCATCCCCGATGACCTGCTGGAGAGTGAACTGTTCGGCTATACCAAAGGGGCCTTTACCGGAGCCAACCAGCACAAGATCGGCCGCATTCAACACGCCGATAATGGAACCCTGTTTCTGGATGAGATCGGCGACATGAAGCCCACCCTTCAGGCCAAGCTTTTACGTGTCCTCCAGGAAAAAGAATTTGAGCCCGTGGGCGGCCTTAAATCCTGCCCGGTCAATATCCGAGTCATTGCCGCCACCCACTGCAATCTGGAACGCCAGGTTGAAGAGGGAACCTTTCGGGAGGACCTCTATTACCGACTCAGCGTGATCCCGCTGACCCTCCCCCCCCTGCGCGACAAAAAAGAAGACATCCCTCTGCTGGTGGACACCTTTATCGCCAGTTACGCCAGGCAGCGTAACCGGGCCCCCCTCAGCCTCGGACCTCAGGTCCTTGAGGCCCTGCTCAATTACAACTGGCGGGGCAATGTCCGGGAACTGGAAAATCTGGTCCAGTTCATGTCCGTTCTTTTTGCCGGTCATGAGGTCCAGCTGAATGACCTGCCGGAAAAGATCCTGGAGGAATATGATCCAGACCAGCCCCCGAAACTTCCCTCCCTGCAGGCAAACCAGATGGCAGCCGGCAGCCCTGTCAGCTCCGGCACAGACCCACAGAAATGGCAGGGAGAAGTGATCGATTTCAACGGCCTGATCAATGCATTTGAGAGCCAGCTGATCATCCGGGCCATGCAGCTGGCAGAGGGCAACAAGAAAGAGGCCGCTCGGCTTCTGGGCCTGAAACGGACCACCCTTCTGGAAAAAATCAAAAAGAAAGACCTGACTGGAAGTTGGGAAGAATAACGGTTTTCTCCAGGAACAACGGTCCGTTATCCTGTCAAACCTGACAGACCGGGACAGATTACGGAAAGACCTAAATGGGCCTCCACTTTGGCCCGGATCTCATCGGGAGAGGCTGGGGTCAACAGGATATCGCAGGCCCCGTATTTGACCGCCTTGACCACCTTGGAACGGGTCCAGTCAGGCCCGGCAACCACCAGAGGCAGAGAAGTGGCCGAGGCAATTTTGACCACCACCCCCAGGGTCTGTTCCGAAACCTTCCCGGCAATCAAGAAAATACCCCGCACCTGGTCACTGAGGGCCTCCTGAACCGACTCGCCAAAGTCCAGGACATGACAGGTCACACCATATTCCACCAGGACCTCACATACCCCCTGGGCCCCGCCCCCATCATTTGAAAAAATCAGGACTTCTCCAGCAGGGGAACCTGCCCCCGTCAAATCAGAGCCAGCTGTTTCATGCAGACCTCGCAGCCTCGCCTTCCTGGATGCTGCAGTCCCTGAAAGAGTACCAGTCAGTTGACTCAGTCCATTCATAAAAACCTCTCTTTTCACAATAACGAACCTTATTCACATAATACCTTAACGTATGATATTTTGGTTCTGATGGCCAAGAATCACACATCACTTCCTGACAGTCAATATGCTGAAATTCACACGAGGCAAGTGTGCCACCCGCCAAGGACTGACATATGGTACGTTTTTTGCAAATTAAAGCCAAAACAACTTCAGCCAGTGATCTCAAATGAAGCTTCGCTTTGTCATCCTCATCTTCTCTCTGCCTCTCATCACCCTCCTGGTCCTTCTGGGCCAAATGGCAGAAACCCAGGACTTGGGGACTTTTGAAAAATTACGTAATATCAGCCAGGAAGAATTTCCACAGGCCAACTTTATCTTTTCAAGACAGCCACTCTCCGCAGACTATACCCACGACAAAATACTCGATCTGGACCTAAAACAGTCCTTCTTTTTTGAGATCCCCGAGACCCTGAACACTGATATGTATCCTGTCAATATCTTGACCAAACGACAATTTCAAAGAGTCCCTATCGAGCAATTATACGAAACGCGCCTCAACCTTGGCACCCGCAGACTGAGCAACGCCCTAATCGACAGCGGCTATTCTGAAACCCGATCTTCTTTTCTCTCTCGAACCACCAACTTCAAAGGAAGCATCACAAAATTCAAGCCCCTTATCCTGGTGACCTTGATTGCCCTTGGTCTCATCCTGATCTATTTCCTTTTCCGGCCATTGATCAAGATTCGGCGCTCCAAAGTTATTCAGTACAACAAGAAGGTCGACGAACTGCAACCTGAACCGGAGGAAACCCCTGACAGGGCTAGACAACAAAAGATCGCCCCAGAATCCATCCATCAGCTCAGGTGCGAGGTCATGAGCGATATACGACCAGCAGTTCACATCATTAGAACCTGGATTCAGGAGAGATAGCTCCCATGAGCAGCACTTCTCTCACAGATCTCAACAAGGCAGCAAATCTTCTCATCTGTCTCGGGAAAGAGGCCGCTGCTGCAATCCTCAAGGAACTTACCGATGATGAAATCAATCTGGTCACCCGAGCCATGGCCACTATTAATTATATCCCAAAAGACATCCAGGACAAGGTCCTCAAGAGCTACGGCGCATCTAAACAAAAACTCTCCGGAATCTTTGTCAAAGGCGAAGACTTCACCAAAAAAGCCATTGCCGGCACCAACGACGGCGAGCGGACCTGCCGTTTGATCAAGCAGTTCGACTCAGACGTCAAGCCTCGGCCGCTGGAGACCATTGCCCTGATGCAGCCACACAGAGTAGCAGACCTCCTGGCCAATGAACATCCCCAGATTGTAGCCCTGATCCTGGCCACTCAGCAGGTAGAGCACGCAGGCCAGATCCTCGCCAACCTGAGTGATTCAATTCATGCTGACGTAATATATCGAATCGCCAAGACCGAGAAGGTCTCTTCCGAGGTCATTACCCGCCTGGAGGAAGCACTGGCTTCGGAACTTAGCCTGGCGGCTGGCAAAGAACATAAGCAGATCGGCGGAGTTACCAAGGTGGCCAACCTGCTTGACACCATGAACAACAATCTGAGTCAGGCCATCCTTGAGAACATTGGCAATTTGGATCCACGCATGGCTGAAAAAATCAAAAAAATTGTTCGCTTTTGAGGAGCAGGGTGGAACCCTTACTTACAAAAAACGAGATTGCCGACCTGCTGGCGGCCCTTCACGATGATGAACAGAATCCAGTAACCATTGCCAGACCTAACAATCTGAGAAGCAAGGTCAAGGACCAGGGCATTGAAGTCAAAGACCTGAACCTGTTCCAACTCAACAGTTCCATTGACGGCCAGCATCGTCTCCCCAATCTGAACATCATCCTTGACACCTTTGCCCAGATTTACTCAATTTCACTGACCAATCAACTGCAGAGAACCTTCTATTGTCTTTTCGAGACGATCGACTCGACGACTTTGCACAACTACCTGGAAGATCGCAAGAACGCGGTGGGCTTCGGGGTCCTGAAACTCTCACCACTCAAACATGATGCCCTGCTCTCCTTCAGCCCGGAGCTCTCTTTCGCCATAGTAGAGATCTTGCTCGGCGCCTCTATAAACTTGAATCCTCTCCAACTCAAACGAAAACTGACCGTCATTGAAATGAACCTCCTGCGCTCGGTGATGACGGCTGCCTGTAACGCCTTTGACCGGGCCATGAAACCCCTGCTTGAACTTAATTCGTCCCTGCTCACGATGGAAAATGATTCACGACTGGTCGCGATTACCTCCGCCAAGGCCGAGGTCCTGGTCAGCCGTTTCACTGTCAAGATCGGCCAGATTGAGGGTCGAATGGAGATCGCTTTTCCCTTGTCAACCTTTACACCTCTTCGGAAACAGTTCAAAAATCTGCCCTCAATCCTGACCAGACATGACGGCTGGGCAGACCAGATCATCTCCAACATGGGTGATCTGCCCCTCACACTGATAGCCCAGTCAGGTGATCTCAATCTACCTATCAGGCAAATCCTGGCTATGAAAAAGGGTGACATTATCGATCTGGACTACGACCCCAATGCCTCGATCAAAGTCCTGATAGAAGATCAACTCAAATTTTTTGCCATCCCAGGAATCCACAATACCAAAAAGACCATCCACCTGACCGGGACCTATGAAAAAGGAGCCAACCATGGCAGCACCCCCAGATAATCACCACGAATCCCGTCCCAATGCAGACGAGCTCAAAGCCCTGCTCAACAATTCGCAGAAACCAGCTGCCGAACCAACCACTGGTCGTGGACTGGAATTTCTCTACGACATCCCCCTTCAGATCTCAGTGGAGGTTGGCCGAAGCAAGGTCCTGTTGCGTGACCTCCTTAAGATTGGTGAGGGCTATGTGATCGAACTTGACAAACTGGCCGGTGAGCCCCTCGATCTCTATATCAACTCAAGACTGATTGCCCACGGTGAAGCCGTCAAGGTCGGAGACAAGTTCGGCATCCGTCTCACCGATGTGGTCAACACCTCGGATCACATCAATACGATCGGCCGCTAACCCGCCAGCACCTCTTCTGAAAGGACCCTCTGGCAAAATGTTCGCCCCCGACAACCAGCATAACAGCCTTGTGTCAGTGGTTTTGCTCCTCTTCAGTCTGACCCTCGACATCCACTTCCGGTTTTTTCCCTCTTCACCATCTTCCCCCTCTCTCTTCCCGTCAATATCGCCTTGGCCTTTTTTGTCATCGCTTTGACTCTGGGCATGGTCGCTATACCGTCAGGTCGAGATTTTGACATACTGAACAGTCTTTTTCTCATTATCTACCAAGCCTTAAACTGAATTTTTTCTTGCCCAACAGGAACCACTTTTCGTTCATTTCGGGCTGTTCACCGATCATAACGCTGCTTCGAGTCCCATAATTTCCAACTCTCTACTCCTAACGGCATCATACGTGTCAAGGGTCTGTGGACGACAGTCCCTTTAATCCATGACCGGCAACTTTTCTCTGGACAACGAAAAAGTCCATCAGCTCTCATTCCGGTTCATTTATTGCAATGTATAACGTACAACTTAACTCGGAACTGTCTCTATGCTCAGGCAAAGAGATCTTTGAACGGTTAAGCCCCCTGGCCATTAACAACCTTAGACCACCACGACCGACAAATGCAGCCGGCTTGGCATCCTGGCTGACATCAAGTATAATCCCATAATAACCTCCTACTCTTATATAACCAACGGTCAGCACGTCCCCGAGGACATCATCGCCGCCGATCACCAGACCTTGGTCGAACTGATAATGGCCCCTGTAATCGAGACACATCATGCCTGATACTCATCCCAATACCCAGCACGACCAGGTCGACACCCTGCGCTCTCTCAACAGCACAAGCGCCAGCACCGGCAACAATTCCCTGACCCGGGTCTATGCCATCACCAGTGGCAAGGGCGGGGTGGGCAAGACTGCGCTCACGGTCAACACCGCCGTATCCCTGGCCAGACAGGGCAAATCCGTCCTGATTATCGACGCCGACCTGGGTCTGGCCAACATTGATATTGTCCTGGGCCTGACCCCCCGCTACAACCTCAACCATTTTTTCTCGGGCGAGCAGGAACTGGACGCCATCCTTATCGAAGGTCCGTCCGGGGTCAAGATCCTCCCGGCCGGGTCCGGTATCCAGAGCTTTATCCGCCTGGACTCCGAACACAAGATGCGCCTGATCGACGGTCTGGAGCAACTCAACCGCCATTTCGATTTTGTCCTTATCGACACTGAAGCCGGGATCTCTGAGAATGTGGTTTACTTCAACACCGCGGCCCAGGAAATCCTGGTGGTCACGACCCCTGAGCCCACGGCCATCACCGACGCCTATGCCCTGATGAAGCTCCTCTCGACCCGTTATCATGAAAAACGATTCAACCTGGTGGTCAACCAGATCGAAAACGACCATGACGCCCTGGATGTCTACCGCAAGTTGACCATGGTGGCTAGCCGTTATCTTGATATCTCCATCGATTTTCTGGGCTCAATCCCCAGTGACCGGCAGATGGGCCAGGCGGTCCGTAAACAGCAACCCCTGGTTGTCTTTGACCCGGACTCAGCCACCAGTAATGCCTTTGCCGAACTGGCCGAGCTGTTGATCAACTGCCAACCAAGCCGTGAGCCCAAGGGCAGCGTCCAGTTTTTCTGGCAGAATCTCTTGAACTTCAAGGGAGAAAACCAACCATGACCTATCCCCCACTGTAGATCGAAGCAGACCGCGCCAAACTGATCAAGCCTCCCCTCTACCTGGTGGAGGTCCTGGCCAAAATAGCTTCCACCCAGGAAATCCCCACCGAGCTCTACCGGGCCGTGGCCGAGGTCCTGGCCTTTGTCTAGCAGGATGGATCAGCGCTACGGCAAGATGGGGAAGCAAGACGGGGAATAATACAGAGGACAAAAAAAGGGCTTCAACTTTTTCAAGTTGAAGCCCTTTATATATTCCTGGCGGAGCGGACGGGACTCGAACCCGCGACCTCCGGCGTGACAGGCCGGCATTCTAACCAGCTGAACTACCGCTCCAGGATATGCTTAGTGATGGTGGGCGGCACAGGGTTCGAACCTGTGACCCTCGGCTTGTAAGGCCGATGCTCTCCCAGCTGAGCTAGCCGCCCCCACGATCAGCGTGGACAAGTATTTAACAGGATAACTAAACCCCGTCAAGCAAAAAGAAATCAATGCTGCTGGTTACGTGCAGGCGCTAAAATATTGCCATACAGGGCATTCACGGGTGCATCAAAAAAGAGACATTCGCCCTCTTCCAGGACCAGTGCCCACTCGAGAACCTCGTCCATATGCTCGACACAATGGATCTCCAGAGAGCGCCTGATTTTTGGCGGGATGTCTGCCAGATTCCGCTCATTTTCAGCCGGAATCAGGACCCGGTTGATATTGCCACGCTTGGCTGCCAGCAGCTTCTCGGTCAGACCGCCGATGGGCAGAACCCGGCCACGCAGGGTAATTTCACCGGTCATGGCCAGATCATGACGAACCGGTCGTCCGAGAAGGGCCGAGGCCAGAGCCGTGGCCATGGTGATTCCGGCAGATGGGCCATCTTTGGGAATAGCCCCTTCCGGAACATGGATATGGATATCCAGCTTCTGGTAGAAATCAGACTGCAGACCAAGGCGCACGGCCCGTGAGCGAATATAACTGAGTGCGGCCTGGGCCGACTCCTGCATCACCTCGCCCAACTTGCCGGTACTGATCAGCTTGCCGGTACCAGGCATCAGGGTCACCTCGATCTGCAGCAGTTCGCCACCCACTTCGGTCCAGGCAAGTCCGGTGCTCAGTCCCACCTGATCATGCTCTTCGGCCAGACCGTAACGGTATCTGGGGACACCCAGATACTTGGCCACAGACTGGGCACTGATCCGATACTTGGCGGTTTTCTTACCTTTTTTGAGTCGATCCCGGGCAACCTTGCGAAAAATCGCGGCCAGTGCCCGCTCCAGATTCCTGACGCCGGCCTCACGGGTATAGCGCCGAACCACCTCAAAGACCGAACCGGCAGTCATCCGGATATGTCCGGATTTAAAGCCATTGGCCTTGAGCTGTTTAGGGATCAGGAACCCCTCGGCTATCTTCTGCTTTTCTTCCTCGGTATACCCACGGATCTCAATGATCTCCATCCGGTCCTGGAGGGGCAGCGGAATCCCGTGCAGGCTATTGGCGGTGGTGATAAAAAAGACCTCGGACAGGTCATAGTCAATATCGAGGTAATGATCGTTAAAGGCGTAGTTCTGTTCCGGATCAAGGACCTCAAGCAGGGCCGATGAGGGATCACCACGAAAATCGGTGCTCATCTTGTCCACCTCGTCCAGACAAAAGACCGGATTGATGACATCGGCCTTCTGCATGGACTGAATGATCTTGCCGGGCAGGGCGCCGATATAGGTTCGGCGATGGCCGCGAATCTCGGCCTCGTCCCGGACCCCTCCCAGGGAGAGACGAACAAATTTACGGTTCATAGCCCGGGCAATGGAACGGCAGATAGAGGTCTTGCCCACGCCGGGAGGACCCACCAGACAGATGATCGGCCCTTTCAGTTTTTTGACCTGGGCCTGCACCGCCAGGTATTCCAGGATTCGCTCCTTGGTCTTTTTGAGGCCATAATGATCCTGATCAAGGATGGTCTCGGCCTTGTTGATATCGATCCCGGCCCGGGTCTTCTTGCTCCAGGGCAGACTGAGGATGGCATCAATATAGTTACGAACGACCGTGGACTCGGCAGACATGGGCTGCATGTTGCGCAGTTTCTTGAGTTCCTTCTCCACCTTCTTGAAGGCCAGCTCCGGCAGTTTCTTTTTCTGGACCGCCTCTGTCAGTTCCGTGATCTCGTCCAGATCATCTTCATGGCCGCCAATCTCGGTCTGGATCACCCGAGCCTTTTCACCCAGAAAATAGTTGCGCTGGGTCTTGGCCATGCGCTGCTTGACCTTCTCATTGATCTTTTTTTCAAGTTCAGCCAGCTCGATCTCGCGCGCGATCAACTCCATGACCAGCTCGATCCGGGCAATCAGACCGATGCAGGCCAGGATCTGCTGTTTTTCCTCACTCTTGATGGGCAGATGGGAACTGATCACATCAACCAGATGGCTGATTTCCTTGATATCCCGCACCGAACTAACGACCTCTTTTGAGATCTTACGATTGGTTTCAGCCAGTTCCAGAAAAATCTTGCGCAGTTCACGTTCATAGGCAATCAGCTTCTGACTGCCGGTATCGGCATCCTCAACCAGTTGCATTTCAACCAGCATGAACGGATCATCCAGGAGAAAAGAGGCAACCCTTGCCCGTCGACGGCCCTCAACCAGGGCCTTGATGGTTCCATCGGGCAGACGCAGCAACTGCATCACCACGGCCAGGGTACCGATCTCATGGATCTGGTCACGATCTGGTTCATCAACCCTGGAATCCATCTGGGTCACAAGCAGGATCTCCGTCCGTTTCTCCATGGCCTCTTCCAGAGCCTGAATCGACTTCTTCCGCCCGACCACCAACGGCGCGACCATATGTGGAAAAACCACGATATCGCGGAGAGGCATGAGGGGATAAATATTCTTTTCTCGATCGTGCATAGACATCCTGGTACTCAACCTGAATTATAATTCAATAACAAAGGGTATCCTGTTACTGATCGGCTTCTTCTGGATTTTCTTTAGCTCCACTTGCAAAGCTGGCTCAGGCACTCTTCTTGAGAGCATCATCCGAACCATTTCCGTAGAGAATGACGGGATACTCACCATCATTGATTACCTGCTCGTTGATCACGCACTCCTGGACATTGTCCCGGGAGGGCAGCTCATACATAACCTCCAGCATAGCCGACTCCATGACGGATCGCAGACCACGGGCACCGGACTTACGCCCCAGGGCCTTCCGGGCAATGGCCAGAAGGGCGCCTTCGGTAAAGCTGAGTTGGATATTCTCAAATTCGAAGAGACGCTGATACTGCTTGGTCAGGGCATTTTTGGGCTCACGCAGAATACGGATCAGATCTTCCTCAACCAGATCTTCCATGGTGGCAATCACGGGCAGACGGCCGACCAGTTCCGGAATCAGACCAAAACGGAGCAGATCCTCAGGCTGAACCGAGGCCAGAACCTCACCGATCTTTCGATGATCTTCACCCACCACCTTGGCGCCGAAACCGATGGACTTGGTGCCGGTACGGCGCTTGACCACCTTATCCAGGCCGACAAAGGCCCCACCGCAGATGAACAGGATGTTGGTGGTATCGATTTTGACCATCTCCTGCTGCGGATGCTTGCGCCCGCCCTTGGGTGGAACCGAGGCCACAGTGCCTTCAATGATCTTCAACAGGGCCTGCTGCACCCCCTCGCCCGAGACGTCACGGGTCAGTGACGGGCTGTCTGACTTGCGGGCAATCTTATCGATTTCATCGATATAGATAATCCCCCGCTGGGCACGTTCAACATCCTGATCAGCGGCCTGAAGCAGGTGCACCAGGATATTCTCAACATCCTCACCCACATAACCGGCCTCGGTCAGGGTGGTGGCATCCGCCATACAGAAGGGGACGTTCAAGATCTTGGCCAGAGTCTGGGCAATCAGGGTCTTACCGCAGCCGGTGGGCCCGAGAAGGATGATATTGGACTTCTGCAGTTCCACAGAATCATCGGTTACGGGCGCATCGATCCGCTTGTAGTGGTTGTGGACCGCCACGCTGAGGACCTTTTTGGCATACTCCTGGCCGATCACGTAATCATTCAGGTATTCATGAATCTGCATGGGCTTGAGTTGGGCCATGCCCCTCTCCTCACCCGTGACCAGATCTCCTTCCTGATCATCATGAACAATTTCATTACAGAGCTCGATGCACTCATCACAGATATAGACTTCAGGTCCGGCAATCAGCTTGGCCACTTCGGACTGCTCCTTGCCACAAAAGGAACAGTTACAGCGTGGCTCCCGGGTATCTTTCTTTGCCATAATCCTACTCCTCGACCAGGTCTGAACGCTTGGCCAGTACTTCATCAACGATCCCGTACTTCTTGGCCTCAATGGCATTCATGAAGTTGTCACGATCGGTATCCTTCTGAATCTTGCGCACCGTATGTTTAGTATGTCGGGCCAGAATACGGTTGAGATCATCTCGCATCCGCAGAATCTCACGGGCATGGATATCAATTTCAGAGGCCTGCCCCTGATAGCCCCCCATGGGCTGATGGATCATGATGCGCGAGTTGGGCAGGGCATAACGCTTGCCTTCGGCACCGGCGGCCAGGAGCAGCGCGCCCATGGACGCGGCCTGGCCCATGCACAGGGTGGCAATATCGCATTTGACATACTGCATGGTGTCATAAATGGCCATGCCGGCCGTGACGCTGCCGCCTGGCGAATTGATATAGAAGACAATATCCTTATCCGGATCTTCGGCCTCAAGAAAGAGGAGTTGGGCCACAATGGAACTGGCCACCTCATCAGACACGGTCGCTCCGAGAAAAATAATGCGCTCGCGCAACAGACGCGAATAAATATCAAAGGCCCGTTCACCACGAGGACTCTGCTCAACAACCATAGGTACCAGATTCATCCTGTCCTTTCCTCCAGACAAATCAGCTGCAGTGGCACCAGGCCGGCTGCAGCCGAGTTTTGATTCAATATATTCAATTAATCATGGCCAGAGGATCACGGAAATTCCTTATCCCCTGGGATTCGTCTCCTGCCTGAGTGCTCACGCCTCAGTCGTTTCAGCGTCAGCGGAGGCCGTCGGGGCCTCAATGACCTTGACTTCGCTGCGCAGAAAGGCCAGAATTTTCTCGTTCAGCAACTCATTCATGAAGGGAAGCAGGTCATCGCGGTTTTGAAAATACTGCTTAACCTGGCTCACCGGCATGTTGTACTGGCTGCCGATCCGGGCAAATCCCCTCTCAAGGTCCTCATCTTTGACCTTGATTTCTTCAACTTCGGCAATCTTTTTGAGAACAAAATCCCCCCGGACCCGCTTTTCAGCGGTTTCCTTGTGCTGCTCTGCCAGCTGCTCACGGTTCATGCCGGCTGACTCAAGATCCATACCGCTCTGCTCCAGCTGCTGCTCGATATTCTTGATCATCTGCTCCACCTCAAAACGGACCAGTCGGACCGGAACGGGGAAGTCATGATTTTCAAGGAGCTTGTGCATGATCCGATCAGAGTAATCGCCCTCGGCCCGCTCTTCCTTCGCTTTCATCTGTCTGGCACGAACGGCATCTTTCAGGCTCTCCAGAGATTCGTACTCAGGGCCCACGTCCTTGGCAAACTCATCGTCCATCTCGGGCAGGACACGCTCCTTGATATCCTTGATCTTGACCCGAAACTCGACCTTTTTTCCGGCCAGAACCGGGTTGAGATGTTTCGGTGGAAACTCAATTTCATGGGAGGCCTCCTGGCCTTTCTCCATACCGATCAGCTTTTCCTCAAACTCAGCATTGAACTTGCCGGCGCCGATATCCACGGACATGTCCTCATTCTGGACTTCCTTGAGCGCCTTGTCATTGTGAAAGCCCTGGAAATCGACAACCACTATATCGCCCTTGGCCAGGGGCCGATCAGTCACCGAGCGCAACGGCGCCATATTCGTACGCATTTGTTCAAGCTCAGTGGTGATCTCATCATCACTCACTTCAACCACCGGTTTTTCCACCTCGATGCCCTTATATTCGCCCAACTCAAACTGAGGCTTGAGCTCAATCATGGCCACATAGGTAAAGCTTCCGTCGTCGTTGAAACGTGGCTCGCTGATCTCAGGATGAACCACCGGCTCGATTTTTTCCTGCTCAATGGCCACAAAATAGGTGTCCTGGACCAACTGCTCCGAGGTCTCACCTTCGACCTGAGGCTTATAGGTCTTGACGATCAGTGAACGGGGAACCTTGCCCCGACGGAAGCCCTTGATTCGAACGTCCCGCTGCAGTTTATCGTAGGCCTTTTTCAGGGCCTTCTGAGTCACGTCTTCGGGGACCGTAACCGTAATCTTTCTGGTCAAATCAGTCAGTTTCTCTACAACTACATCCATCACAAGCATCCTTTCTATAAATTTTGAACCGGCAGTTGATACGCCACCGGAATGACAGCAATAACCCACCGCCGTTCTCTTTAGTCTGCCACAAAAAATTACCGTTCCATGGCACCCATAATTAATTGATTGGTACGAGAGGGGGGACTCGAACCCCCACGCCTAAGGCGCTGGTCCCTAAAACCAGTGCGTCTACCAATTTCGCCACCCTCGCCTGAAAAGAGCTGCCGCACCAGGACAGGTCTTCACCAACTGCGCTTCCTCATCTGTACTCAAAAACATCAGACCAGAAACTTCACAAACTAGATAATTCACAATCTCCAGCCAGTCAAGGTCGTGACTGAGCAGACAAAACAAATATATATGATTAACATCATCAGCCGCCCATGACCACATAATTCGCTCGCCACCACAGGCAACTCACCTCTTTTTCACGACCTGACCACCTCTTACAGGAACGTGACTCATCCCTGTGATTCCGCCCTTGCCAAATTCAGCCCCGAACGCTATTATCCAAGTGTTGGAAATCTACTGTAATGTCTGGTAAATAACTGGAACGGCCACGAAACATCCAGAAGGCACCAGTTAATTATTTTAAAGACATATCAGACACATAACAATTCGAAGTTCAAGCGAGGAGCCTATGAATTACCGACTATTTCTGGTTGCCGCCTGCCTGTTCCCGATTTTCATCGGGACGGGATCAGCTGGTGCCAGCACGCCAGCGCCTGTGGGCGGTAACAGCGTTGAATGGCAGTTGGAAAAGAGCTGGATTACACCGGCCAAGCCCCTGGATCTGGTCTACTCCCTGGACAACAAAAAGGTCTTTATCCTGGGTGCTGACCACCAGGTTCGGGTCTATGAGACGGGTGGTCGGCTTTTGGGAAGCATCCCGGTCGATTCAGGGGTCTCTGCCATTGACATCGAACCACGGGGAACCAAGCTCTACCTGATCAGCGAAAAAGACAACAGCTTTTCAAGCCTTGCCCTCGACTTTGTCTCCACCATCAACATCCAGGGTTCACCCTTCATGGGCCGAGTTGATGCCCCGGTGATTATCGCGGTCTTTACAGATTTTGAGTGACCCTACTGCGGCCAGTTTGCGCCGCTACTCGAGCAGGTGCTCGAACACAATCCGGATACAGTCAAAATCGTTCTCAAAAACATGCCCCTGAACTTCCATAAGTTCGCAACCCCTGCCGCTCTGGCCGCTCTGGCTGCCCATGAGCAGGGTAAATTCTGGCCCTTTCACGACATGCTTTTTGCGGCCGAAACCCTGGACCAGAAGGCTATCGACGACACCGCAGTCAAACTGGGCCTGGACCTGAAACGCTTCAACAGTGATCGCAATTCCAAAAAGGTGAGCCAGCAAGTGACTCAGGACCTGGCGGATGCCGACACCGCCGGGGTCACCGGTACCCCGACAGTATTCATCAACGGACGCCTGCTGCCCAAGCGCGACATGGAAACCATTCAGTCCCTCATCGACCAAGAGCTCGCCAAACTTGCAGGACAGAAATAATTCCAGGACCATCAGCCGCGAGTTGCACTTTGGCGACAATGGTCGGGCCTCCCAACTTTACGGCGACCTGAACCGCAACCTGCTCCTGCTGGAAAAGAGCAGCGGTGTAACCATCAATGCCCGAGGGACAGACCTCACCATCTCCGGCCTGGCCCATGAGGTGGAGTTGGCCGCCAAGCTTCTGGAACAGCTCTACGAACTGAGTGGCCGGGGTTTTGCGGTCTATTCCACCGATTTCGCCTTTGGCCTCAGAGTGCTTGAGGCCAACCCAACGGCCCGGCTGGACAAGATCTTCCTTGACAAGGTCTATATTACCGCTCAGAACCGGGTGGTCTCCCCCCGGACCCAGAACCAGAAATACTACATAGACGCCATCCGGACACACGACCTCGTCTTCGGGGTCGGACCGGCCGGTACCGGCAAGACCTATCTGGCGGTGGCCATGGCCGTGGCAGCCCTGACCACGGGCCAGGTGCGCTCCATTATCCTGACCCGTCCCGCTGTAGAGGCTGGAGAAAAACTGGGGTTTCTCCCCGGCGATCTGGCCCAGAAGATCAACCCCTATCTCCGCCCACTCTACGACGCCCTCAATGATATGCTGGGCATGGAAAAAAGCGCGACCCTGATCGAAGAGGGGATCATCGAAATCGCGCCCCTGGCCTTCATGCGCGGTCGGACCCTGAGCAATGCCTTTGTCATCCTGGATGAGGCCCAGAACACCACCCAGGAACAGATGAAAATGTTCCTGACCCGGATCGGTTTTGATTCCCAGGCCGTGGTCACCGGCGATATCACCCAGATCGATCTTCCCTTCCCCAAGCACTCCGGCCTGATCCACTCCCGCAAGGTCCTCAATCAGGTGGAGGGGATCGCCTTCTGCACCTTCACCCGGGCCGATGTGGTACGCCATCCCCTGGTCCAGAAGATTATTCAGGCCTATGAGAGCAAATCCAACAGTCAATCCAGCACCAAATCCAGGACCGTCAAACCGTGACCATTGAGCTGACCGTCCGCAAGACCTGTAAAAGACACCGAATCAACACCGACCTGCTTCTCAGACGGGGCCGCTGGCTGCTGCGCCTGAACAAGGTTCAAGACCATACCCTCAGCCTCCTGCTGATCGATGATCAGGAGATGAGCGGGCTCAACGCGCAATGGCGCCACAAGCCAGGACCGACCAATGTCCTCTCCTTTCCCTCAGAGAGCGCGACCGACCCAGGGCTTGCCGGACTGGGCCTGAAGGAACTGGGCGACATCGTCATCTCGGTTGACACCGCGGCCCGGGAGGCCGAACAGTACCATGAGACCCTCCATCAGCGCCTGACCTGGCTGATCACCCACGGACTCCTCCACCTCCTGGGCATGGACCATGAACGCTCCGAGGGTGAGGCCCAGGCCATGTATCTTCGCGAGCAACAACTCATCCAGCAACTTCAACACGCCAAGGACAGCACCATGACTCAACTTGCCATCAACGTCGACCACGTGGCCACCATCCGCCAGGCCCGGGGGATCACAGAACCCGATCCGGTGACGGCGGCCGCCATCTGCGAGCTGGCCGGGGCGGCCGGTATCGTCGTCCATCTGCGCGAAGACCGGCGCCACATCCAGGACAGGGACGTCCATCTGCTGCGTCAGACCATCAAGACCAAAATGAATCTTGAGATGGGTGCCGCCCGGGAGATCATCGATATTGCCCTCGCCCTCAAACCGGACATGGTGACCCTGGTTCCGGAAAAGAGACTGGAGTTGACAACCGAGGGAGGATTGAACGTCAGCGGCCAGAAAAAGAAGCTGGGGGCCACCATAGAAGAGATGAGCAGAGCCGGAATCCCCGTCTCCCTCTTTATTGATCCGGACTCCAAGCAGATCAAGGCAGCCCGGGCCATCGGCGCCACGTTTGTCGAGATTCACACCGGCCGCTACTGCGATGCGACCAGCGAGCAGGAACGTGATCTGGAGTTCAGGCTCATTGCCCAGGCAGCCGAAGAGGCCTACGACCTGGGCTTGCGGGTGAATGCCGGACACGGACTCGATTATCAGACCACTGCCCGGATTGCGGCCCTGGACTCCATCGAAGAGCTGTCCATCGGACATGCCATCATTACCCGGGCCGTGTTCACCGGCCTGGATCAGGCGGTACGCGAGATGCACCAGATTATTCGCGAGGCTTCACGTCTTGGCTGAAAGGACCTTCTTGCAGATTGACAAGCAAAAGACCCCTGTGGTAAACACATTAGCCATGCCTGGATGGTGGAACTGGTAGACACCCGAGACTTAAAATCTCGTGGGCCTTGCGCCCGTGCGAGTTCGATTCTCGCTCCAGGCACCACAAAATGAGCCCGGATCATCCTGACATGGGACGATTTGGGCTTTTTCATTTCCAATGCCTGCAACATGAGCCTTGCCCATGAAAGATGGTGCGATACCTATTCCATCATGAAAGACAACCGACCAAACTGTTACAAATGCCTGCACTTTCAGATCACCTATGACCCTGCCCTGCCCTATGCCTGCCGGGCCATGAAATTCAAGTCAAAGGTACCGCCCAGTGCTGAAGTTTTCCGCACCAGTGGCCTCTCCTGTCTGGCCTTCACCCCCAAACCAAAAAAATAACCTCGTAACACTTCCGAGACAGGGCCAGTCCATAAGTACCCAAACTTTTCAAGTTTGGCCCCATTTCCCCCCAGCCAGTGCAAATCCTCGTTGCCCCCCTCTCACTTCAAGCTACTGCGGCGCTTTCATAGTATGGTGAGGGCACGGTGGGATACACCCGGAAGCCGTTGCTCTACTACCTGCCGCAGATTCTGGACAGTGGTGTTTTTTTTCGGGCTACGCTCGAACTCTTTACGCAATCGGTCAAAATCGATCCTGCTGATGTCATACGTCCCTCTGATGCTCTCCGGGCCACTGTCTCTTGTCTCGATTGCCTCGTTCACCACCTGATGCAGTTGGCGGATGATGTCGGTGATATCGGCCTGCTCACGATCCTGTTGCAGGCTCTTATAGACGATGTTGATCGCATCTCGATCAGACCGGTGGGCATTCACGCCCTGGACATTGATGCAGGCCTTGAACTTCTTGAACACCTCACGGCACATTACTTCGAAGCGTTTGCGACTCTCGTCATTCTCGTTGGCCGCCTCCTTGCAAGCCACAATGGCACCGTTGCGTGCAAAACCGGTCTTGTGGATCACATCATCAAATGTTGCTTGTCTGTCTGCGAGGAATGCGCACACCAGAGCGATGGCCTCGGCCAGGTCAGCAAGCAACTCCTCGTCCGGTCTGGCCGGGTCGGTAACTTCATTCTTTCTTCCTCCGCTTCGTAGGGCCGGCGAGCTTCTTCAGTTCGTCGGCTTTGTCGTCCAGGCTGCGGTCGAAATCGCTGGGCTGCCGGTCCTCTTGGCGGATGCGTTCCAGATGAAATTTGTCGTATTCGGCTTCGGCCAGTTCCCTGGCCATTTCGTGGGAGATGCGTCCGGCGTGTTCGAGGATATCGCGCTCGTTGAACTGGAGGAAGGCATCGAGGCGGTCGGCCCAGTCCTGCATGGTCATGGGGATGCGGCGCATGGCCTGGCCCTCGGCGTAGATAAGGTATTGCTCGACCAGATTGTTGAGCGCGGCCAGTTCGTCCGCGGCGAGGTAGTTCTTGGCAATCGTGACGTCCTGTTTGCGGAGCTTTGCCCCGCGCCAGTTGGTCAGGCCCATGTTGGGCTGGGAATGGTCGGCGCGCTCGTGGATGATCTCGGCGGCGGTTTGACCGGTAATGGCCCAGTGGAGTTTGTTCTGGACGGTCATGAAGAAAGCCAGGCTGATTTCCTGGGTGGGGTCATAGTCGATGGCGGTGGCGTAGATATCGGTGATCTTCTGGTAGAAGCGGCGCTCGGAGGTGCGGATGTCCTGGATGCGGCGCAGGAGTTCATCGAAGTAATCAAAGGGATGGTCGGGATTCTTGAGCCGCTCGTCGTCCATGGTAAAGCCCTTGATGACGTACTCGGTGAGGCGCTGGGTGGCCCAGATCCGAAACCGGGTGGCGACGTGGGATTTCACCCGGTAGCCGACGGAAATAATCATATCGAGGTTGTAATGATCGAGCTCGCGCCGAACCTGCCGGGAACCCTCCCGGCGAACCGACAAGAATTTCTTGTGAGTTGCCGCTGGGTCCAGTTCCCCTTCTTCGTAAATCGCCTTGATATGCTGGCTGATGTTCTGTTGGGTGGTCTGGAACAGGTCGGCCATGAGCTGTTGGGGCAGCCAGACGGTCTCGTCCTCAAGGCGCACATCGATTTTGAGGGTGCCATCGTCCGCCTGATAGACAAGAAAGTGGCTTTTCTGCGGCAGGTTTTCGCTCATATCCCCAGTTCCTCAAAATTCCTTTTGATGGTGGCGGCCAGGGTGACGGCTTCAGCGTTGAGGTCTTCCAGTTCGACGTGGATTTCCCGCAGGGTTTCTTCGAAGTCGAAGTCTTCGTCCTCGATCTCGGGGGCAACGCCTACATAGCGGCCAGGGGTGAGACTCCAGTCGTTGGCTTCGATCTCCTTGAGATCCACCAATTTGACCAGACCTTCCACATCACGCAGTTTGGCCTCGGGGAATCGCTCGGTGAGCCAGTGGGCTTGTTTCCAGAAATAGCGGACCTGCTTGAGCTGCTTGGCGGCAAGCGCACGGGCTTCATCAGCACCCTTGCGGACACGAGTAATGTCACGGTTCACCCAGACATCGCTCTCTTTGGCGTTGCATTCTTTCTCGCAGATATCGATCAATCGGGTGGCAAGTTTATAGATCAGGTCGATCTGTTTAATCAGATTGCGGCTGGTCTCACTCAACGGCTCAAATTCTTTGGTGAGTTTGCGCAATACTGCGTTGGTATCAGGTGTATCATCCCATTGTTTAGCCGCCTGTTGGGCGCTCTTCCGGAACTGGTCGACGTCCTGATTAAACAGTTCGCTTTCCTTTTCCAGTTCCTTCTGTACTTCTGCCTGCGGCCCGGTTTTGGGCTGAATCTTCAGGAACGGCTCCAGAGTTTTCCCTAATGCCTTCAGCGCCTCGGCGTAGTCCGGCAATGGCTGTGCAGTCTCTCTGACTTCATCTTCCCATGCAAAACAGGCTAATGCCTCATCCGCAACATTGCCCAGGTACTCAGAAACCAGCTCAAGGTAGCGTGCGCTTTCGCCCCGGTAGAGCCAGACGATGGCTTGCAAATTCTGCTGTTGCTCCGGCGAAAAATCGTAAATCTTGCGGGTGACTTTGCGGTAAACGTCACGGGCATCAAGCATCAGCACCTTGTCTTTGTGCGCCTTAGGTTTATTGCGATTAAAGAACCACAACTCACAGGGCACGGAACGGGTGTAGAAGAAGTTGGAACGGATGGCGATCATCAGATCCACATCGCCGGTCTCGACCAGTTTCTGGCGGACTTTGGCCTCACCGCCACCGGCACTGGAGGCCTGGGATGACATCACAAAACCGGCCCGACCCTTGTCATTCAGGTAGCTGTAGAAATAACTGATCCAGACATAGTTGCCGTTGCTGACCTTCTCCTTGTTATTGACGCCGGGCAGACCGAATGGTAGACGCGGATCACGCTTGACCTTGTCGGCATCAATCTCATCCACGTTGAAGGGGGGATTGGCCATGACATAATTGGCGCGGCCCACCAGTTCGTGCGGGTCCTCATAATAGATAATGGCCTTCTGGATATCGCCTTCCAGGCCATGGACGGCCAGATTCATCTTGGCGAGGCGGATAGTGGTGGCGTTCTTCTCCAGGCCGCGAAAGGTGAGCTTATCCGTGGGGCTGTCGCCATGCTCCTCGACAATGCGGGCGCTCTGGACGAACATGCCGCCGGAGCCGCAGGCCGGATCCAGCACCGTGCCGCGCTCGGGATCGAGCACATGAGCGATCAGGGAAACAATCGAAATAGGCGTAAAGAACTCGCCGCCGTCATGGGCCTTCTGGTCGGCGAACTGGGTCAGGAAATATTCGTAGATTCGGCCGAAGACATCACCGGAAACTTTCTTCAGCTCTTCGGGGTTGAGGGTCCGTAAAAGCTGGCCGAGAACCTGATTGTCCAACTCCTGATATTCACCCTTGGGCAATACACCCCGCAGGTTCTCGTAATCCGCTTCGATGAAATCCATCGCCTCGATGATGGCACGGGCCCGGTCGGCACTATCGGGCAGGGCAACGAGAGAATCAAACTGCGCCTTGGGCTGCAGGAATATAGCACTCTGCTGAGAGAAGTCCTCCTTGCTTAATTCTCTGGTTTTACCGCCACGACTGGGCAAGGTGGGCTCAATCTTCGCCTTGACCATAAGAAAGCGGCTATAGGCATGGCGCAAAAACACCCGTCCCATAACAGGCAGGAAGTATTCATTGCTGGCGTAGTTTGAGTTGGCGCGCAGATTATCGGCGGCGCTCCAGAGGCGTTTTTCGATGGCTTCGATGTGTTCGAGTTGGGACAAGGATTACTCCGTTTCCAGTATAAAGTTTCATTAACGGTATCATCAGAGGTGGCCTTCAGCCCCAAACAAAAAAAATAACCTCGTAACACTTCCGAGACAGGGCCAGTCCATAAGTACCCAAACTTTTCAAGTTTGGCCCCATTTCCCCCCAGCCAGTGCAAATCCTCGTTGCCCCCCTCTCACTTCAAGCTACTGCGGCGCTTTCATAGTATGGTGAGGGCACGGTGGGATACACCCGGAAGCCGTTGCTCTACTACCTGCCGCAGATTCTGGACAGTGGTGTTTTTTTTCGGGCTACGCTCGAACTCTTTACGCAATCGGTCAAAATCGATCCTGCTGATGTCATACGTCCCTCTGATGCTCTCCGGGCCACTGTCTCTTGTCTCGATTGCCTCGTTCACCACCTGATGCAGTTGGCGGATGATGTCGGTGATATCGGCCTGCTCACGATCCTGTTGCAGGCTCTTATAGACGATGTTGATCGCATCTCGATCAGACCGGTGGGCATTCACGCCCTGGACATTGATGCAGGCCTTGAACTTCTTGAACACCTCACGGCACATTACTTCGAAGCGTTTGCGACTCTCGTCATTCTCGTTGGCCGCCTCCTTGCAAGCCACAATGGCACCGTTGCGTGCAAAACCGGTCTTGTGGATCACATCATCAAATGTTGCTTGTCTGTCTGCGAGGAATGCGCACACCAGAGCGATGGCCTCGGCCAGGTCAGCAAGCAACTCCTCGTCCGGTCTGGCCGGGTCGGTAACTTCATTCTTTCTTCCTCCGCTTCGTAGGGCCGGCGAGCTTCTTCAGTTCGTCGGCTTTGTCGTCCAGGCTGCGGTCGAAATCGCTGGGCTGCCGGTCCTCTTGGCGGATGCGTTCCAGATGAAATTTGTCGTATTCGGCTTCGGCCAGTTCCCTGGCCATTTCGTGGGAGATGCGTCCGGCGTGTTCGAGGATATCGCGCTCGTTGAACTGGAGGAAGGCATCGAGGCGGTCGGCCCAGTCCTGCATGGTCATGGGGATGCGGCGCATGGCCTGGCCCTCGGCGTAGATAAGGTATTGCTCGACCAGATTGTTGAGCGCGGCCAGTTCGTCCGCGGCGAGGTAGTTCTTGGCAATCGTGACGTCCTGTTTGCGGAGCTTTGCCCCGCGCCAGTTGGTCAGGCCCATGTTGGGCTGGGAATGGTCGGCGCGCTCGTGGATGATCTCGGCGGCGGTTTGACCGGTAATGGCCCAGTGGAGTTTGTTCTGGACGGTCATGAAGAAAGCCAGGCTGATTTCCTGGGTGGGGTCATAGTCGATGGCGGTGGCGTAGATATCGGTGATCTTCTGGTAGAAGCGGCGCTCGGAGGTGCGGATGTCCTGGATGCGGCGCAGGAGTTCATCGAAGTAATCAAAGGGATGGTCGGGATTCTTGAGCCGCTCGTCGTCCATGGTAAAGCCCTTGATGACGTACTCGGTGAGGCGCTGGGTGGCCCAGATCCGAAACCGGGTGGCGACGTGGGATTTCACCCGGTAGCCGACGGAAATAATCATATCGAGGTTGTAATGATCGAGCTCGCGCCGAACCTGCCGGGAACCCTCCCGGCGAACCGACAAGAATTTCTTGTGAGTTGCCGCTGGGTCCAGTTCCCCTTCTTCGTAAATCGCCTTGATATGCTGGCTGATGTTCTGTTGGGTGGTCTGGAACAGGTCGGCCATGAGCTGTTGGGGCAGCCAGACGGTCTCGTCCTCAAGGCGCACATCGATTTTGAGGGTGCCATCGTCCGCCTGATAGACAAGAAAGTGGCTTTTCTGCGGCAGGTTTTCGCTCATATCCCCAGTTCCTCAAAATTCCTTTTGATGGTGGCGGCCAGGGTGACGGCTTCAGCGTTGAGGTCTTCCAGTTCGACGTGGATTTCCCGCAGGGTTTCTTCGAAGTCGAAGTCTTCGTCCTCGATCTCGGGGGCAACGCCTACATAGCGGCCAGGGGTGAGACTCCAGTCGTTGGCTTCGATCTCCTTGAGATCCACCAATTTGACCAGACCTTCCACATCACGCAGTTTGGCCTCGGGGAATCGCTCGGTGAGCCAGTGGGCTTGTTTCCAGAAATAGCGGACCTGCTTGAGCTGCTTGGCGGCAAGCGCACGGGCTTCATCAGCACCCTTGCGGACACGAGTAATGTCACGGTTCACCCAGACATCGCTCTCTTTGGCGTTGCATTCTTTCTCGCAGATATCGATCAATCGGGTGGCAAGTTTATAGATCAGGTCGATCTGTTTAATCAGATTGCGGCTGGTCTCACTCAACGGCTCAAATTCTTTGGTGAGTTTGCGCAATACTGCGTTGGTATCAGGTGTATCATCCCATTGTTTAGCCGCCTGTTGGGCGCTCTTCCGGAACTGGTCGACGTCCTGATTAAACAGTTCGCTTTCCTTTTCCAGTTCCTTCTGTACTTCTGCCTGCGGCCCGGTTTTGGGCTGAATCTTCAGGAACGGCTCCAGAGTTTTCCCTAATGCCTTCAGCGCCTCGGCGTAGTCCGGCAATGGCTGTGCAGTCTCTCTGACTTCATCTTCCCATGCAAAACAGGCTAATGCCTCATCCGCAACATTGCCCAGGTACTCAGAAACCAGCTCAAGGTAGCGTGCGCTTTCGCCCCGGTAGAGCCAGACGATGGCTTGCAAATTCTGCTGTTGCTCCGGCGAAAAATCGTAAATCTTGCGGGTGACTTTGCGGTAAACGTCACGGGCATCAAGCATCAGCACCTTGTCTTTGTGCGCCTTAGGTTTATTGCGATTAAAGAACCACAACTCACAGGGCACGGAACGGGTGTAGAAGAAGTTGGAACGGATGGCGATCATCAGATCCACATCGCCGGTCTCGACCAGTTTCTGGCGGACTTTGGCCTCACCGCCACCGGCACTGGAGGCCTGGGATGACATCACAAAACCGGCCCGACCCTTGTCATTCAGGTAGCTGTAGAAATAACTGATCCAGACATAGTTGCCGTTGCTGACCTTCTCCTTGTTATTGACGCCGGGCAGACCGAATGGTAGACGCGGATCACGCTTGACCTTGTCGGCATCAATCTCATCCACGTTGAAGGGGGGATTGGCCATGACATAATTGGCGCGGCCCACCAGTTCGTGCGGGTCCTCATAATAGATAATGGCCTTCTGGATATCGCCTTCCAGGCCATGGACGGCCAGATTCATCTTGGCGAGGCGGATAGTGGTGGCGTTCTTCTCCAGGCCGCGAAAGGTGAGCTTATCCGTGGGGCTGTCGCCATGCTCCTCGACAATGCGGGCGCTCTGGACGAACATGCCGCCGGAGCCGCAGGCCGGATCCAGCACCGTGCCGCGCTCGGGATCGAGCACATGAGCGATCAGGGAAACAATCGAAATAGGCGTAAAGAACTCGCCGCCGTCATGGGCCTTCTGGTCGGCGAACTGGGTCAGGAAATATTCGTAGATTCGGCCGAAGACATCACCGGAAACTTTCTTCAGCTCTTCGGGGTTGAGGGTCCGTAAAAGCTGGCCGAGAACCTGATTGTCCAACTCCTGATATTCACCCTTGGGCAATACACCCCGCAGGTTCTCGTAATCCGCTTCGATGAAATCCATCGCCTCGATGATGGCACGGGCCCGGTCGGCACTATCGGGCAGGGCAACGAGAGAATCAAACTGCGCCTTGGGCTGCAGGAATATAGCACTCTGCTGAGAGAAGTCCTCCTTGCTTAATTCTCTGGTTTTACCGCCACGACTGGGCAAGGTGGGCTCAATCTTCGCCTTGACCATAAGAAAGCGGCTATAGGCATGGCGCAAAAACACCCGTCCCATAACAGGCAGGAAGTATTCATTGCTGGCGTAGTTTGAGTTGGCGCGCAGATTATCGGCGGCGCTCCAGAGGCGTTTTTCGATGGCTTCGATGTGTTCGAGTTGGGACAAGGATTACTCCGTTTCCAGTATAAAGTTTCATTAACGGTATCATCAGAGGTGGCCTTCAGCCCCAAACAAAAAAAATAACCTCGTAACACTTCCGAGACAGGGCCAGTCCCCCGGGCCCTGACCCTACCGGTGCACCGGCAAATGAATAATCATGGTGGTTCCGGTGCCAGGCTTGCTCTCAAACTCAATGGAGCCGCCATGCTCCTCAATGATCTTGGCCGACATGGCCAGGCCCAGGCCTGTGCCCTCGGGTTTGGTCGTAAAATAGGGGTCAAAGATTTTGGTCTGATTTTCTTCCGGGATTCCGCAGCCGCTGTCAGAGACTCGAATCTCAAGATGATCATTCATCACCTGGGCCGCAAGACGCAGGACACCTCCCTGATCCATGGCCTGAATACCATTGAGCAGAAGATTGAGCAGAACCTGGTTCAACTTGTCCCGGTCGGCCAGAATCTCGGGCAGTTCAGGCACCGGCGCAAGTTCAATACTGATCCCGACGGCCTCGGCATCCATACTCACAAGGGACGTGGCCTTGATCAGCAGCTCATCGATTTGAACCGGTTCCCTGACGAGTTGTGGCGGCCGGGCATAGTCAAGCAGTTCGCTGATACTCCGGTTCAAACGATCCACCTCAGCCACCAGGATCTCGGCGGTCTCCCGGTCACGGCTCGCCTCCTGGAACCTGGATTTCAAGAGCACCGCCAGCCCCTTGATGGAGCTGAGCGGGTTGCGCAGTTCATGGGCCACACCTGCGGCCATCTTGCCCAGGGCAGCCATCCGTTCACTGCGGCGCAACTCCCTTTCCAACTCCTTGATCTGACTCATATCCTGAATCAGGAGCATGACTCCGGCAGATTGCCCCTCAGTGCCGACCACAGCCAGACTGCGCAGACGCAGGGCCCGCCTCAGGCCATTGCGATCAACCAGTTCGATCTCCTTCTGATGCAAATCGGACTCCCCGGCTCCCACCTGAACAAATTCGGCTGCCAACACAGGCGGCAGGGCCGCCGCCGGCATCTTGCCCACCACCTCACGCTCCTGAACCACGGCCACCTGTTCGGCAAACTGGTTACAGGTCATGATTTTGCCCTGACTGTCGGTGGCAATCAGCCCCATGGGCAGCGAGGCAATCAGGCTGTCACGAAAGGCCCGGAGGCTGGCCAGACGGACCTCTGACCCTTTCAGACCTTGCAGGGTCAGAAGGGATAACCATCCACCGATTCCAACCATCAGCAGCACGAGCGAAAGAATGACGATCTGCAATCGCTGCTGGCGGACTGCGGCATTAAATTCCGTCAAATCAAGTTCGACCAGGAGGACAAAACGCTGCTGCCGGATCTCCTCTATCTGCTTGATCCTTTCCGGCGAATTGAGATGACGACGCATCATCCGCCCCACCATATCGCTGTTCTGTCCATCCGCCAGGGCTCGCTGCTGATCCAGCTGCCGACGCCCCACAGGAAAAAACAGGGCCGCCACCTGAAAAGAATCCCCCTGACTCGGCTGTTCCAGACGATAGCCAAAGGCCCCCCGACCATCGCCCCCGGCATCCAGCCTGGAGATAAAATCCAGGGTCTGCTGATCCACATCAGTACGAACATCATCGGCCCGAGTACTGGCCAGGATCTTTCCATCCGGAGCAACCAGAGACAGGGACTGAACGCCCGGGTCATCCGAGACATGAACCAGCACCTGCTGAACCTGGTTGATCCAGTCACCGATAATGACCTCATGATCACGCCGCATGTCAAAGAATGCTCCGCGGGCACTGGAGGAGACGAAACGGATCAGGGTTGCGCCTTTCTCGAGAAGGGCTTCGGTCATCAGTCCCTTTTCCCGATGATAGTTGTTGACGGCAAAGACCCCGATAATCAAGGCCAGCAGGGCGCAGGCCGCGGCCAGGAGCCAGGGAGAGACCAGAGACAGACGCTGCTTTATCCGCGACTGCATGTGCGCTCCTTTACTGGCTGCAGGATTTTTTCCACCAGGACCCGCGTAATCATATAGGTTGGAATAATCCCCTCCCGCCCCATGGAACCTGCGGCCAATGTCTGACCGGTGCGCAGAGGATTGTCCGAGGCATAATAGGCATACCGGATCTTGACATCGGGGGGCAGATGCCCCTGGATAATGGCCCCGTTAATCGCCCGCTGATAATGCCCCCCTTCCATCTCCAGACCTACGGCCTTCCAACTGGAATGATGAAAACGTTCGAGCACATCCCGGTTCTGAAGCGACGTGCCCAGGACCGTGACCATGGGTCCGACATAGACATCCACAGATTCATCAAAGTCCTCAACCTGCAAGTCATTGTTGACGATATAATTATGAGGTGTCCCCTCCATGACATGGGCCGTGGCCAGCATGATATCGCCCCGCTCACCAGGGAGAATCCCGGCCTTCCCCATGATCGCAATAGACTCCACCTGAAACTGGACCACATGGTCATCAAAATGACAGTTGCAGAGTAATTCATCGAGGACCGAAAAGGCCTGGGTCCCAAAGGCATAGTCCATCACCACAATCACCGGCTGCTCGCGGGCAATAAACTCGGCATCGACCTTGACCGCTGGGTGCAGGGCGGAAAGGTCAATCCGCGCACTGTCAATGACCATCACATCGATCCCAGAACCCGAGGTATCCCTGTGAAAAAGGTAGCCGTATTTCCCGGCATACTGATCGACATCCAGTTCCCGCTTACGGATGGCCTCCACCATGTCATAGAGGGTATCCGGAACCTTTTCACCAAGGTCTCGCAGGGCTCCTGCACCATAAATGACATTCCTGACCGAGTGCATATTGGCACTGACCAGATGGACCTGGCGTTTATCAAGGCCCAGACCATACATCAACTCCTTGAGGTCTCTGGCCCAGTCCGAGGCATACTTGTGATGGCCGATCATCTCCCGCAACGATGGAGTAAAATAGACAGTCAACCGTTCATCAATGGATCGAATCTCGTTGATAACCCGCTGGCCCATCTCATAGATAATTGTAAACAGGGAATTATTTGAATGGCTGCGCCGCCTGTTTTTCTCCATGTAATGATAGGTTTCCCGGGTCTCCTGATAGGTCCGCCCCAGGATAATGGACAAATTCCAGATGGCCTGATCAAGGGCCGCGCCGGTCAACTCTTCTTCCCCGGCCGCCTTGCTCAGATCATGCCACTCGGGACAGGTCCCTCCCTCTTTATTGCAGATTTGACGCTGGATCTTCTGGGCCTCGATATTGAGAAAGGTGATGTGAGTGAGGATATCATAGACCTCAGTCTGACCCCGGGCGATCACGAAACAGATTTCTTTGTCCGACACCACATATGACAGGCGCCTCCGCTTCAGAGGCACGATCTTTTCAAAGGAAGTGCCCTCAAACTCCTCATTGGCCGTGAGAATAACCCGGTTACAGCGTTCAATCCCACGCGGCATCCGATCAATCACATATTCAAGGCCCTTCAATTCAATGACACGCGGATCAGTCATCGAGCCATAAATCTCAGGATTGAAGAGTTTCAGGGCCTCGGACAGGTTTTCACCGGCCTTGCCAAAGGGCTGGTAATGCCCCTGCAGACTGACCGAATCGGCCAGGATCTTGAATGCCCGGATCGCCATCCGCGCCTTTTGAGATTTAGAAAGATGCTCCATGAGTGCTCCGTGCTATTTCTCAGACATTAAATGAGCCTTTTATAACTTAAGGATTTTCGTTCAAGATCAAGGTATTATAAGATTTTACTGCAGGCATGTAACTGATATTCAGAGGATGAAATTTTGACTGCAACGCTCACGCCGGGCGAAAAGACAATTGTTCAAGGTACCCTGTAGATAAGACTCTATCACTCCTATGGGGTCCATGCACCCGAAAAAACTGTCAGCAAACATGGCCCCAACAGAAGAGAAATAATAACTACTACCAACTAAAAGGCATAAAAAAGGCTGGGTCAGAACAAATCCGACCCAGCCTTATATCAATCAGATTTTGCGGACGTTAGCAGCCGCAGGTCCTTTGGGGCCGTCAACAATTTCAAACTCAACCCGATCACCCTCGTTCAGGGTCTTGAAACCGTCAGAAGTAATGGCTGAATAATGAACAAACACGTCCTTGCCATTATCCTGCTCAAGAAAACCAAATCCCTTAGACTCGTTAAACCATTTCACTGTGCCTTCTAACATGATACCCTTCTAACTCCTCAGTTAAAATCAAACTACTTTGTACTTGTGCAGCCGCCAAAGCCTTAACGAGTAGAATCGACACAAATAATTTTTGCCCGACCCAACAACCTTTCTGCAATGAAACTACACGACTCTACTTAAATAAACCGTATATCAGACTCTCAAGGCAAATACCAGATATTTCTTTGCTCAACGCTCTTTTTCACGGAGTCACATAAAAAAAACCGTGCAAACCCCACTCTGCCTAAGCGTCCAGAACCAGGAGTGAAGGCTCGTAAGCAGCCGGGGGTTCCAGCCCCAGCAGAACGCAGAGCGTTGCCGCGACATTGGCCAGCCCAGGCTGCACAACTTCCTGTAATTGATACTTGTTTACACCCGAAAAGTTCTTGATAATCAGCGGAACCGGATTCCTGGTATGGGCGACCATGGGCGTCCTCACCCCATTTTTTTCAGTCCACATGCAGTCGGCATTTCCGTGATCGGCCGTAATCATGGCCACACCGCCCACCTTTTCCAGGGCGCGGAGCAGACGACGCAGACAGAGATCAACGCTCTCCACCGCAATCCGCACGGCGGCCGGATCACCCGTATGACCGACCATGTCCCCATTGGCCAGATTCAGCCGGATAAATTTTGTCCGACCACCCTTGATGGCCTCGATGGCCACATCAGTAATCTCGGCGGCCTTCATCCACGGTCGCTGCTCAAAAGTCACCCGATCCGAGGGGATCTCCTCGTACTCCTCCAGGTCCGCATCAATCTTGCCCGATTTGTTTCCATTCCAGAAATAGGTGACATGGCCAAATTTCTGCGTCTCAGACACGGCCAGTGATGAGATTCCGCTCCCGCAGAGATACTCCCCCAGGGTCTGGTCAATGGCCGGTGGTTCCACCAGAAAATTGTGTGGAATGGCGGCATCTCCGTCATACTGCATCATTCCGGCATAAAAAACATCCGGCACCCGCCCACGGTCAAAGACGCTGAAATCCTGTTCATCAAAGGCCCGTGATAACTCAATAGCCCGATCACCGCGAAAGTTGAACAAGATCACGGCATCGCCATCCTCAATGGTCCCCACAGGTCCATCACCATCACAGACCACAAAACTGTCCATATACTGATCGGTCATCTCCTGGTCTTCTGCATACGAGGCACGGATGGCCTCAGTGGCCGATGCAAAACAGCGACCCTGCCCCAGGACGTGGGCCTTCCATCCCCGTTCAACCACGCTCCAGTCAGCCCCGTAACGGTCCATGGTGGTGACCATCCGGCCGCCCCCAGAAGCAATTCGGTAATCTAAACCCTCTCCCGACAATTCCGCCAGCCGCTCTTCCAGAGGAACAAAATAGTCCAGCGCACTCTTGGGCCCCACATCACGACCATCCAGAAGGCCATGGACCCGGAGTCGCGTCACCCCCTCTTCAACACTGCGTTCAAGCAGACGGTACAGGTGTTTCACATGGCTGTGCACATTCCCATCCGAGACCATACCGATCAGATGCAAGGTGCCGCCGATCCGGCAGCGTCCAACCGCCTCGCGCCAGGCCTTTCCCTCAAAAATGATTCCGCTCTCCAGGGCCTGATTGATCAATTTGGCCCCTTGGGCAAAGATTCGCCCTGCCCCCAGGGCATTGTGTCCAACCTCGGAGTTGCCCATATCATCGTCAGAGGGCAGACCGACAGCCGTGCCATGCGCCTTGAGCCGGGTCACCAGCTGACCGGCCAGCAATTCATCCAACACGGGGGTATTGGCCATAAAGACCCCATTGCTTTCATTTTCCGGGCCCAATCCAACTCCATCCATGATCACCAGGAGCACAGGCCCGCTAATGGGTTGAGAGTTGAGCAGAGGCTGCAATTTCAGCGCAGACATAACGAATATCCTTCTATTTTTTCCGAAAGTTTACCAGAGACCATCGTTGGCCATGCCGGAGTAACGAACTTTCATGGTTGATTGTGGCCGGCCATTCTGGTCCAGCCATGCTGGTTTATCAGAAACCAGCCCCGCACCCTTCAACAGGTTATCAAGAAAGATTAAAACGATCCAGCTTCAGAAAAAAAGCAGTGCGACCTGCCCTGTCTGTAACCGCCAGTACTGCGCCGCAGATGCGCAAAAAGGACATGCGAGGTCCCGTCCGCTTATGGGAACCAAGTGGCCAAGTGACGACACAGGCAGATACAGATGCGGTGCTCCTGAAGAGTGACGCGGAATTAATTGTAATGCAGCCCCACCCTTTTTACCAGAGCAAACAAGTCTCCCTCCCATCCCCCAACTCCCGTCAGGCAAAAAGCAATTGTTCATACCGGCAGACCAGGTGCGGCCAGTCATAGGGATCAGTCAAAGCGTGCCCTTCTTTTTCGGTCATGGGGGCAAAATCATCCAGCAGATCCCGCAAAGACGGCAGCAACTGGCCATCGCCATACAGATAATCTACCGGAAACAATTCCGGATAACTGAGACGATGGGGCAGCAGGGGCCGACAACCGGCCCGAACAGCCTCCAGCACTGCCAGACCAAAAAATTCATGACGGGCCGTAGAGACCACCACATCACCGGTTCGCAGGATTGCACGATAGTCCCGGCGAGATTTGGCATAGCCAAAATGAAGAATCCGCTCCCTCAAACGCACTCTGGCCTCGGCAAAGCAGGGCGGCTTGGCCTGAAAAGATTGGCCAAGGACTATCAGCCGAAATGGGACCTGCTCCTCTTCGAGTTGATAGAGGGCAGCAAAAAAAGTATCGGGATCTTTGTCATGCTCCCAGCGATGATTCCAGACGATAATCGGCGGTCCGCTTTTTTCCTGCCGCCTCGCCATATCAATCCCCCGGCCATCAATGCCTGGCGAGAGGACCTGACACTTCCTCTTCAATTCGCCACAGGTCTGCTCCAGGCGCATATCCGAGGTCTTTTCCAGATACCCGGCCACGCCAGAAAGAAACGTTTGCCGATTATACGCTGAATTAAAGGCACAGCAATCAGAGGCCAGGGCCGTACTGAAATTCAGGGCTGTAAACTGGTAGCGATCCAGGTCCTGACACTGACCTGGATAGGCAAACTGATTTTCATGAAAGTACGTGACAAACCGGGTCCCGGATCGCCATCCATCAACCTGGGCCAGCAGGGCCCGCAACAGAGCAACATCGACAAAGGTCGAGCAGAGGACTGCATCAAAACCGCGCTTGGCCTCAGGCCATTGCCTGATCTGTTCGACAAACCAGGGGGCGGAGAGTTGCATGCGCATCTTCCACTTCCGGGCCGGCAGGGTCAACAGGGAGTAGTCAGCCGCCAGATGAGTCAGCAACCCCGTCAGAAACTGACGATGCGATCCGCCATAATATGGTTCAAGGACCAGAAGTCGTTTTTTTCCCATTAACATTGATGAATGGATCACACGGGCCAAGGCGGTTTCACAAGAACTTCAGCAGACAGAAGTGATACCCTGCTGCCCGAGGCAACTGTCCGGGTCCGGCAGACGCCAATCTCCCTGACCCTCAATCCCAGATTCCTGTTGAAGAACGGCCCGTTCCACGGTAAACAGAAAGATCTTAAACAAGATGAGCCGGATGAACTCGTAGCAGGAACCAGGAGTGTTACGATAAACCATTCACAAAACGGAAACAAGCAGATGTGGAGTTCTAAAGACGTCTACTATCTCTCAGGCAGCACCGGCATTCTGGCCGAGGATCTGGGCAAGGCCCTGCTCTGCCAGTTCCCGGAGATCAGTTTCAACGAGGAAAAAATCCCCTTTATCCGCACCAGTGAAGATGCAAGGTCTGCCCTGGCCCGCATCCTGGAACGTTCAGGCGCCCGGTCCCCTCTGGTCTTTTCGACCATCATGAACCCGAAACTGATCGAGATCCTGGACGCACCCCAGATCGAATTCTACAACGTCTGTGACAGTTACCTGGTCCTGCTCGAACAACACCTTGGCACCAAGGCCCTGCGCGCCTCAGGCTTTTCCCGCCACCTCAATGAACAGGCCATGACCACCAGAGTCGCGGCCATCAAGTACTGTATTGCCCACGATGACGGGACCGCCACCAAAGACTATGACGAGGCCGAGGTCATCCTTCTGGGGGTCTCACGCTCGGGCAAAACGCCTGTTTCAGTCTATCTTGCCACCCAGATGGGGATCAAGGCCGCCAATTACCCCCTGGTCCAGGACGACCTCAACAGTTACCGCCTCCCCCCGGACATCTCCCGCAACAGAAAACAGGCTGTGGGGCTCACCTCCAGCCCGGAAATGCTTCACCATGTTCGCCAGAAACGCTACAAGGACAGTAAATATGCCAGCCTCGCCACCTGCATCCAGGAGTTGAGTCAGGCCAGTCAGATCTTTCTCAAATATAACATCCCGGTTATTCACGCCGATGGGTATTCCATCGAGGAGACCGCCACACAGGTGGCCCAGCAGTTAAATCTGAAGAAAAAGATCCGTCTCTAAGATGCTGATTCAGACATGCTGGTTGTCTGAAACGCCACGCTCCAGATCTATGGACATTAACCATCAGCCAAGACCCATGGACTTTAATATTGAACCAACCTACTGATTTTTTTAAAATACCCTTACATTAAGTTCCCTGTTCCCACAACCCGCCAAACGATTATGCGCTTTATCGATTCCCTGTCCTGGCCAATCCTCATTGCCCTGGGTTTGCTCCTCGGACTTGCCCCCTTTTCTCCTGAGCCGCACCTCCTCGAAAAACTGCGCATGCTCAGCCAGGGTACCCTGAAGCGACCATTGGACATCTTTGATTTCTGCTACCATGCGGCCCCCTTTCTTCTGATGCTGATTAAATTGCAGCGCACCCTGAGGCATCGGGCTTAAGCGCGACATGTCGACCCTCACCCTCATCTTCATCGCCGTGGCCCTGGCCATGGACGCCTTTGCCGTGGCCCTGGCCGCAGGCGTGATGCTCCACCCGGTGAACCGGCGCCAACTCTTCCGGCTCGGCTTTCATTTCGGATTCTTTCAGGGGATGATGCCGGTCCTGGGGTGGCTGGCCGGGCTCAGTATCCAGAGCCTGATCAGCAGCGTCGATCACTGGATCGCCTTTGGTCTCCTGGCCTACGTGGGCGGCAAGATGATCCATGAAGCCCTGAATCCAAACGATGCAATCGAAAAAACTAATCCCACCCGGGGCAAGACCATGGTCATGCTGGCCATTGCCACCAGTATCGATGCCCTGGCCGTGGGGCTGTCTCTGGCAGTGATTGGGGTATCGATCCTGATTCCGGCTGTAGTCATCGGCCTCACCGCGGCCGTGCTCACCGTCATTGGCATGCTGCTCGGTGGCCGCATTGGTCAGATCTGGGGCAAGCGGGTGGAAATCATCGGTGGCCTGATTCTCATCGGTATCGGCTGTAATATCCTTTACCAGCATCTCTGGGTCGGATAGTCTTGCAGAACTGGCTTTTTTTACAGAAATCCAGTACGATCCACTCCAGCCAATCATACTGATCCAATGATCCTCAGCCAAGACTCTCAGCACTGAGCCGTCACAAGATCATCACACCCAAACCCGATACAAAATCATGACCAGCCCCTGCAAACTTGACGACTCACGCATTCTTCCATACATCTTTCATCCCCGGGCAACCTCTCTTACCCGACTGCCCGCAGGAGCACAAGATCTCCCCATTGAGGTGGAACCAGGCCTTATCATCGGTTGCCGCCTCTATCTGCACAGCCCGGAGTCACCAAACATTCTCTACTTCCACGGCAATGGTGAGGTCGTCAGCGACTACGACGAAATCGGGCCTCTGTATAATCAGGTCGGCCTGAACCTGCTGGTCACGGACTATCGCGGCTACGGCTGGAGCAATGGCACCCCCACGGTCCAGACCATGTACTTGGACGCCGAGATCTTGTTCCAGGAACTTGGCGCCTGGCTGTCCGACCATCAATACAACGGACCACTCCTGATCATGGGCCGTTCCCTGGGCTCGGCCTGTGCTATTGACCTGGCTGCCCGGCACGAAGATAAAATCAAGGGACTGATTATCGAAAGCGGCTTTGGCGACACCCTGCCTCTGCTGACTGTATTGGGTGTTCCCCTTGATGAAATTGATCTCAGTGAAGAAGAATGTTTCAACAATACCATCAAAATTGCCCAAGTCAGCAAGCCCACCTATATCCTGCACGGGGCCCGGGACCAGCTGATCCCTGTGGCCGAGGCTGAAAAACTGCAGGCCTGGAGTGGCGCCCGGACCAAGGAGTTCCAGATCATTCCCGGTGCGGATCATAACTCGACCATTGCCTGTGCCGGACGTCTTTATTTTCAGGCTATCAAACAGTTTATCGACAAGATTACCGGCACGGCCAACTGGCGCGACCGCCGCAGAAAATCTAAGGACACCCAATAATCATGGACGATCGAGTCAACAAACGGACAGACTATCTCTCCTGGGACGAATATTTCATGGCCGTGGCCCTGCTCTCGGCCCAGCGCAGCAAGGACCCCAGCACACAGGTGGGAGCCTGCGTCGCCAATGGAGACAACAAGATCGTAGGGGTCGGCTACAACGGCTTCCCCTGGGGCTGCTCTGATGACGTCCTCCCCTGGAACCGGGAGGGTGATTTTCTTGACACCAAGTACCCCTATGTCTGCCATGCCGAACTGAATGCGGTCCTCAACTCCATCTCCTACAACCTGAAAGGCTGCAGAATCTACGTCGGCCTCTTCCCCTGTAACGAATGCACCAAGGTCATCATCCAGTCCGGAATCAACGAGATTATCTATCTCTCCGACAAGTATGCCGCCACAGATCTGGTCCGGGCCTCCAAACGGATGCTGGATACCGCCGGAGTCACCTATCGACGCTATGAGGGAAAAAGACAACAGATCCATCTGCAACTGGTCTCAGACGACCAATAAGGCCTTTCCGATTCTGAAGATCTCTTGTCACGACTGATCAGGATCTTGCAGCTAAACAGGCCCTCTCAACCGCACAACTCTTTGTATCAGACCACAATGTCAAGCGGTCATTCCTTTTCCTTTTCAATCCATATCAGCAGTTCCTTCGCTTTCAACAACGTTTCTGTCACAACTCCCTGGCCAGATTTTCTCCACCGACAAACTGCCCTCCCCCTTGTGCTACCATTCAGTAGCACGACCCCGCCCAGGCGTTACTACAAGGTAACGTTCTCCCCTCGCCAAACGGGTAAGTTACTGATCTTAAACAAATGATACTATATGGAACAGTTATTGCTAAGCTGACAGAGATAGAGAATTGGCCAAAGACTCACCACACAGTTTTCTCCTGTTTCTTGGCTTCTTGTCTGGATTTTCTGAGAAAAATAATTTATTAATTGGAATTTTAAGGTGAGCTGAAGTTTCCCATAAAAGTGTCATGCTGCCATCCGCAGCAGCGCGGC
>ERZ889078.387-NODE-387-length-39764-cov-40.964189_pt1 | contig 39764 bp, 34 predicted proteins | sample MGYA00521266_ERZ889078 | MGnify/ENA primary metagenome ERZ889078 (study PRJEB32303, sample SAMEA104408618) | aquatic metagenome | biome: Brackish water; feature: Pelagic; material: water | place: Baltic Sea | collected 2014-06-16T06:34:00 | depth 76,534 m ... | reverse complement strand
CTCTATCACACAACTCATTACGGCCCTTTCAGACCCAGTTATTTTGACACTCCCTTATTTTTAAATATCCGCAAGCAAGATGCTTACGTTACAGTTTTATCCTCGCGCAACCGTTGTCGCCATGAGAAGAAAAACAGAGTTGCGTTCAGGAGAAACGCACCTGAGATTACAACATACGTTACCCACGGAAAGCCACGTCCCCACATGATTACAACATAGGCAATAGCCATTACGGAAAATGCTATGGCGCCAATCAATTCCCTTTTCCATGCGAACACGAGAAGTAAGAGAATAAGAAATGTTGGCACTAAGTGGAGTGTGAGCGCCATGAGCGTATCGAGAACGCCCTTGGATTCTTCAAAAACATCGAGGGCAAATAAACTCAAAAATAGCACTAAAAGGATCGTAAATATTCGCGGTGCCCAGAAGAGGCCGCCCTTACTAGATTTTGTCATGATTAAACCTCCATCCTATCGGTTAGCGTTATTTATTCTATCAAAGAAAAAAACCTAATCATGTAATTTCGAAATTGTGTATTTATAAATCCAAAAATATCCAAAAGCCGCAACCGCAGACAATGTCAAACCCATGCCAATTCGTCCAAATAATAAATTGCCAATTGCGAAGGTAGCGCCCCAAACAAGCGCGACACCTGCGATCCAATTACCAATAAATCCACGACTCACAGGAGAAGCTGAAACCGCTAAATCTTTCGCAACAGGTCCCCACCAACCACCTGGATGAACGCGTGCATAGAATTCTTTCAAGCGTTCGTTATCTTCCGGCTTGGTCAAGTACGTTACAATAAGCCAAACCGTAATTGAGATTGGAACAATGATGAGAAGCTTATGATGTATTTGCAAAGACATCCCCAATAATTGAGGTGCTCTGTTAAATAAATGATAGGTCTCGCCTGCTGCAACAGTTTGAAAATACGAAACGGTTTCCATAATAATCGTCAAAACAACGGATGTTGACAATGCTGCAATTTCCGTCCATGCATTGACTCTCCACCAGAACCAGCGTAAAATTAAAACGAGTCCAATTCCTGCTCCCATGGCGTAAACAAATTCCCATGCTTTTCCAATACTTTGCATTTTTGTTGCGACAAAAGCGGCACAAATCATCATCACAACCGTTAAAATACGTGTGACAAAGATATAATGTTTTTGGGCTGTTTTCTTGTCTGAGAAGGATTTTTCAGGTCTCATAAAGCGGATATAAATGTCGTTTAACATATAGGACGTTCCCCAATTCAAATGGGTGTCAATTGTTGACATGAAGGCCGCCAAGAAAGAAACGACTAAAATGCCTCGCATCCCCGATGTCAGCAGTGTTTGCATGACGAGGGGATAACCCGCTTTTTCGCCAAGTTCGTGTCCCGACAAATCTGGAAACATCAATAGGGAAACCAACGCAACAACGACCCAAGGCCAAACTCTTGCAGCATAATTCATAAGATTAAACCAAAGTGTCGCCATTAATGCGTGTTTCTCATTCTTAGCAGAACTCATGCGTTGAATAATATATCCACCGCCGTCTGTATTATGCGTTGACCACCACATCATCGTAAGGAATACAATAAATTTAGAGAATGGGGATTCCCAGAAAGCCCGCGTAAAGAAACCTGCGTCGGGTACAGGAGGAATAAAACTCATGGTATTTTCCGTAATATTCGGTGTTGTAGATATGGTTTTTTCCAGCGCGGCTAATTTTTCCGGTAATCCTGTTATTAATGAGTCTGAAGCAGATGCTATTTGTAGTTTCAATGCATCCGCTTGCTGCAATAACTCCGCTTTGACACCGACGAGGCTTGTTAATCTTTCAATAACGACGTCCATCCCGCCAAAGTGCGAAACAGCAATCACAGCGAGGGCAATTGATCCAAACATGGCAATGGAAAATTGAACTAAATCCGTTACGACAACTCCCCAAAAGCCAGAAAGCATTGCATAAATGAGGCTGATAAAAACACTGACCCAAACAGCAGTCCAATGGTCAATATTTAACATTACAGCCGCAACAGAAGCCATCGCATTAATAACCCAGCCCATCACGATAAAGTTGTAAAGTATGGCAAAATACCCAGCTTTAAACATACGTAAAAAGGCAGCAGGTTTGCCTGAATAGCGTAATTCCAGCAATTCGTTGTCGGTTAAAACTTCGGCACGTCGCCAGAGTCGTGAGAATAGAAAAACGCCTAAAAGTCCTGCCAGGAGTTGATTCCACCAAAACCAATTTTGCCAAATCCCCGGTCCACGAACAAATTCAGTAATGGCTAAAGGCGTATCGGCGGCAAAGGTTGTTGCCACCATTGACGTCCCAACAACCCACCAAGGTAAGGTTCTTCCTGATAAGAAATATTCTTCCGTGCTAGCACTAGCTCTTTTTGAAAAATAGACACCAACGCCTAAAGAAAAGAGAATGTAAACACCGATAATTGACCAATCTAAAAATGATAAAACCATATTTACCTCTTATTTAAATTCATGTTTGTCAGTAAGTTGAGGGTATAATAAGTATGTTGAACTCAATAATTTAAAATGTGTGATGTCTTTTTCAATGCCCTCAAAAAGTGCTTCTTGCGTGATGTCTTTATGCAATAGTTTTGTTAATGAGTCATCACCCCAAAGTCGATTTAAAGACTTTTCTTTTATCACGAATTGATCTAGATATTCGTTTTGGAAAAACGTCAACAACTTAACCGTATATTTAATGGCATCAAATGTGTGGATGTCTGTTACGCGAGAGTGAATACCGAAACACTGTACATTTTCCCATTTAGGATGCTCGGATCGACCCGGCATTGAAATAGGTGTAAACTCGATTGCTTCTATTTCGATGCCCTCAATCCCCCATGTTTCACTCGCTGCAATGATGGTTTTTCCGTTGATAAATGGCGCACCAATTCTTTCGAAAGGAAAATCAGTGCCACGCCCTTCCGACACATTCGTTCCTTCAATCAAGCAGAGCCCGGGATACAATAATGCTTCGTTCAAATTGCGCATATTCGGCGATGGCGAAATCCAATCGCTTGAAGTTTGAGATTGAATCATGTCACGATTCCAGCCTTGGACTTCTATAACGCGTAACTTCAATGATTTTACATTTTCGATCCAAGCTTCACCTTTAATCATCAAAGCGAGTTCGCCAGTCGTCATGCCATGCTGTATGGGAATCGGATACATGCCGACGAAGCTTTTATAGTCATTATTTAAAATTGGTCCATTGATTTTGCCTGAAATAGGATTCATTCGATCCAGAATAAAGAGTGGAATATTCTGTTCTGCGCAGGCTTCCATTACATAACCCATTGTCGAAATATAGGTATAGAATCGTGCGCCAATATCTTGAATATCGAAAATGACGAGATCGACTCCTAAAGTCGCTAAACTATCAGGTCTACGGTTTTTGCCATAGAGGCTAAGGACCTTCACGCCAGTTTTCTCGTCAATTCCATTACTGACCTTTGCCCCTGCTGATGCATTGCCGCGGAGACCATGTTCCGGTCCATAAATGACGACGAGATTAATGTCTGGATGCTGGGAAATTAAATCAAGCAAATGTTCTCCTGATGCGCTCATCGCCGTATGATTCGTCACAATAGCGACATTTTTGTGGAGAAGCGGCGCGTAATTCATCTCGATTAAGACATCGAGACCCGATTTCACGTGGATTTTAGGAATTGCGACTTCTTCTTGATTATCGATAGGTTGATTCGCATTAGGCGTAATTTTATCAGACGATGTGCGGGCACAACTTGCTAAAAGTAAAATGAGCATGCATAAAATATAGTTACGGAATTGCATAGAAATTTCTTGTTTTGTTGGTTTTGAATGTGCCATACATTAGTTCTCTTTGGGCAAATAGGTAAATTTTTGCGTTGTTCGAATGTCACCTGATGAAAGCTGGATAAAATAGAGACCCGCAGCCATATGTTCATCAAATAGTTGATTGAAATTTAAAATACGATGCGTTAAAATATCAAAAGTACGCAATGATTCGGTATAGCGTTGTCTTCCCAATATGTCAAATAAACGTACTGTAACGTCGATTCCTATAGCTGATTCGAAGTCAATATTAATTTCATCGATTGTTGGATTGGGATACAGCGTATATAAACTTAGTGTATTTGGACTAGGCGTCTCCGGAGAAATTGATCCATTTGTTTCTAAGAATTCGAGAATGCGTGCAAATAGTTCATGTCGTGATGTGTCGGGATAGATTGTTTCCAGACCGACGCCTACATAGACAATCGCGCCATCCATATCGGCGTTTCCAAAAGTTCCTGAGTACTGAATTCCTGCATAGCCAACGTTGCTCGCATTCACATTATCATAAGCCAAACTCGCAATTGCTCCACCCGTTCCACGGATACCGTCGGGATAATCGACATCGTAACTACCATGTTGTCCATTATCAAAAGATAGCGTCCCTATACCATCAAATATGCCGGCATTTCCGACTTTAAGTCCGTAAGACTGTGTATTGTCCGTTACGTAATTTGCTTTGAAATAATTTTGAAAAAATTGGACATCGGATATGCTTCCTTTTTCGACTAAATCATAACCAATTTCGGATCCGGATGCTAAAAATGCGCCGCCGCTTTCTAAGTATTCCTGGATTCTAATTTGTTCTTCAGAGGAAAAAGTTGTATTCACGGAGCCTTCTTCGCCAGAAATCCAATCGACGATACTATAATTCGTTAGAGGTAACACGCCATTTGCGACAGCGTCGTTGCTCGCTGCATCAAAACCTAATCCATATTCCAGTATTGAAGGGCCATGTTCTTTAATATAATCCAAGTTGTTTACAGTACCAGCAATGCGCTCGAAACCGTTCACAACCAAAACTTTTGAGGCATCAACTTTTGGTACCGTCGCTAATATTTCGGTAAAACCGCTGCTCCCGGACTGGTTTGATGTCTTGATTTTGAAATAGTGGATGACATCTGGTGTAAGATTTTGTAGAAGCATGTATCGCGTTGAACTTGATGTTAGTGAATCAAATTGAAGCGCATCAAAACTATGATAAACATGATATTCGTCGGCATATTGAACGGAATCGGCCAAGATCTGGACGAGATTGCCACCCAGATTACGAACGATAAAACCTGAAGGTTTATTAGGCGGAATATCGTTTCCTTGTAGAATATTCAAACCCATCCAGATTTCGTCACGATTTCCATCATAACCCAATGCCCAAATGCCAATGCCTTTGAGATTCTCATCAACGGCATATTGATATTTCACTTCAAGGCTCGTGGCATCATCATACCAAGCTTGATGCAGTTGAGATGCGTTGCTATATTGATACCAAGCGGAAGGTGCATCATTATTATAATTTTTTCCATAGCTTGCCGCTCTGGAAACCGCAGTGCTATAAATGACAGCAGACCCTGTTCCTGTCGTCGGTGCTAACATTGAAGTTGAACTGACGGGCCAATCGAATCCATACCAAGGCAATCCTAAAATTAATTGAGATGGATCTCCCCCCGTCGCGTTTAAGTAGGTATTAATATCGACTTTAATGTAATGTGAAAAAAAACCAGAATTGAGGGGTGATATTGGGCCAGCCGTGCTTGAACCGCCCCAAGAATAACCGTAGGCCATAATCATTAATCCGTCACAATGGTCCGAGAGATAGTTATAATCATAGGCATTACTCCAATCGACAGATGGCATGGCAATGGATACTTCGGAGCCAGGAATTTGGCTATGAAATGCTTGTGTGAGTTCGTTCATAAAGGTATTGAAATTTTGCTTCCCTGAGCTGGGAACGAATTCAAAATCGACATTAACACCATCGGCGCTCCCAGCCGATACGGCATTAACAAGGTTTGTGATAGCGCGTTGTCGATTCGTTGCGGAACCAATGATGCTCCCGATTTGAGAAGATGAAAAATTGGTAACGGTTAATATGACTTTTACGCCATTAGTATGGGCCATATTAATTAAAGTGGATACAGGCCATGAATGCGAATTCGTAAGATTTCCATCTTGATCCATTTCGACACCAAAATAAGCAATATGAGTGAGTTTGCTCCAGTCATATTGTTGATATGCAGAGCCTTCCCAATAGGGATGATAGCCAAAAACGACGCGATCTTGACTGGTTGATCGTTGAACCAGCGGTTCTATAGCTTCATTGTAATCAAATTCTTTATCGAGCGATAAATCTTTTGCTAAGTACCTAAATTGATTGGCTTGCTCGGCATGTGGACCGACTAAGTTTTGTCCAAATGCGAGATTGGAGAATAATATAAATAGAAATAACATGTAATAACCTTTAATCATAAAGGAGATATTTCGAGCGTTTTTTCATAAATAAGCGTATATCTGATTGCCATTGAGATTCAATTTCTAATGGGGATTTCCCTGCCATTAAGCTCAATCGAATATCATTTGAGCCTGTGACTTTGGCAAACATATCCCAGCGATTTTGATTTTCAAATAGATCAATTTCAGGATAAAGCGTTTGATGAATATGCAGCAAGCAAAGACCCACTAAATAAGGTCGTACTGTTTTAATATTTATAATGTGGAGTTGGACTCCGCCGACAGTTTGGCCTTTATATTTTCCATAATAGGGTTTCCAAAATGCGGCTCTAAATACGATTCCAGGTAGATTCAATTGATTAAGTGCGTCGGCATATTCGACTGGATTCGTTATCCATGGACCGCCGGCATATTCAAAGGGGGCGGGATTTCCGACACCTTCATGCAATGTACCGAGTTCACCAAATACGCCTGTGGCTATCATTGTATAAATCGTTTCGGGATGTGGGACATGGGGCGATGGCGGCACCCATACTAATCCCGTCTCATTAAAGTCCATGGATCGTTTCCAATTTTCCATCTTGATGACTTCAACATTGAGATTAGGCGCCATGTCGTCACGAAACATAAGCGCTAATTCACCTATTGTCATGGCGTAGCGATATGGCATGGGAAAAATACCCACGAATGAAATCAAGGAGTCGTTGAGGACATTCCCTTCGATAGTGAGGCCATTAATTGGATTGGGTCGATCTAAGACCATGAGTTTAATATTTTTGCCGTTTGTAGCTTGGATGATATACGCTAAAGAAGAGATATACGTATAAGCGCGAATGCCTGTATCTTGCATATCAAAAATGATAATATCTAAACTATCAAGATAAGGTGAAATTCTTTTGGGACTTAAACCATAGGTTGAGATTATTGCTATATCATCCTGTTTGTCACCTGACTCATCTATTACATCACCTGCATTCTCAGCGCCATATAATCCATGTTCAGGCGAAAATATTAGTTTCAAATTAAAAATATCACTCAAAACGATGTAATTTGATTTTAGATCTTTCGTCACGCCTGTTTGATTGGTAAAGAGTCCAGTCCGGCTCGAATCATAATAGGTACGATGTGTTAACAAAACATCCAGGCCATTCAGTACAGGTTTTGAAGATTCATCTCTTAAAGCTGTCGGATTTGGTTTTAGGGTACAACTATTCATAAGAAATGCAAAATAAACGAGGCTAAATGCGAGTCCTACTCGTCTCATAGGTTTAGTTTTGTAATGGCAGTGTTTGGGAAATAATGCAAAAGGATATCATGATAATGAATGCCGTCAAGTGCCATTCCAAGTGCCCCCATTTGACATAGACCCACACCATGCCCCCAACCTGCTCCCTCGAGAATAAAGGCATCATCATTTAAAACCGTGTCCTTATTTTTCAGTTTAAAGGCTGATGAATATAAGAATGAGGTGTGTAAATATTTTCGAATATCGTATTCTGAATGTAATACAAACGTTTGTCTCACGGCATTGGATTCACAAACAAGTTCGAGTTTTGTGATTCTTCCTGATTTACCGCGATTAAGGATATTGAAATTTAATAGCTTATCCCAACCCAATGAAAAGTCATTATTTATAGCATCTAAAATATCACTTTTAAGGCAATGAGCGGTCCATCGATAGTATTCGTTTGATTTATCAACATGGCCTAGCATAGTGGATAAATTGATATTTTCGAATCGTGATGAAGCACAATATGCATCATTTATAAGAAGAATATCATCGAAAGATTCGTCATTATTTTTTGTTTGCTTACGTCGGTCATTTTGGACAATTAGATATGGAATGGGTTCAATATCCCACACTTTATCAGCCGCTTCGGAAACGGCACCACAATTTTTTGAATAACGAGCATCAATCACTTCGTTGTTAAAAACAACGACTTCATTTTCTGTCATAATCGCTGCATTTAATGAATATTCCGTCAAATATGTTGTCCCTTGATAGCGTTGGCAACAATCATCGTTACAGACATCAAAGCCCAAATCAATATGTTTTTTTTCGATAAATGCCAAAGCCCAGCATCGCGCGACAATCGTTTGAGCTGCCAATAAATTGATAGGCGCTTTCGCACCCATTTCAGACGTAGCAACACAGGCAACATAGCTTTCGATACTCAGCTCATTGATAACCATTAAATTGCCATTTTGTATCTTTATTTCAAGAAACCCTGGAAAAATAGCATCAATCCTTTTTTGCCAATGGAAACCGCGTCCAGCGATGACGGGGGTAATCTTTATGCCGAGTTTGGGTTTGATTTCGCGCAGTTTGTCAGAAGAACTTATATGGAAAATGCCATCAAAGGGTTTACCATCAACGTGCAAGCTATCTTGATGGACATCAATAATTGTTTTTCGACATGAAAGATTATCGACGTCACATTTGACGCCAAGATCATGAACCCATTGAAGCACGATTGCTTTTATATTGTCTTCGGGTAGGATTATTCCTACAGAAATAGTACTCTTATTTAGTCCAGTTGAGATAGGCATCAACTGCCGCTCCTAATGCAGGTGCATGACGAAGCTCAGAGTGCACAATCAACTCTTCTTTAAATCGATTGTTGCCAGAAAGATAAGCTGATCTGATACGCGTTGGTAACTCGCCATCAATTAGTTTTCGGCTCATCAAAATATTGACTCGATTTCTTAGTAATGGATAAAAATCCAAATTCCCCCAGATATCACCTAATCGTTGGCCAATAACAAATTTATCAAAAGTTTTTCCTACATGAGGGTGTTGATCTACGATTTCATGATTATTTGAAATAAGTGATACTGAAGCATCTCCAACACCTAAAGCAGTAATACGTTGATATATTAATGAGGCTAAACCTTCAGCGACAAGTTCTGTCACCTCAATTGCTATAGTATCACCGTCTTTCGCTTTTTCATATATTTGCCAAGGATAAATTTCCTGAGCTTCAATTTCTTCAGTGGTTTGATCGGTTTTATCGGCATATAATTGTTGAATACCCTTTGCAGAGATGATGTTTTCGAATGAATGTGTTTCGTCATAGGTCATTTCCCAAGCTTTGGGAATCCAAGTTTGAATATCATCAAATGGTATATTTTCGCCATCAATTAAAATGGCGTCAGCCACACCTGAACCAATGCCGAGATAATAAGCATTTTTACATTCGCGAATACTGCCTTGATCGCCATAGCGTTCTCCGTATCCACAATAGTCTGCATCCGAACCGAGGGCATGAATTTTTTCAATATTATCAAATCCATCTTCGACTAACATTTTTTCGAGTGTTGTCAAAAATTGAGGCATTCTAGGACCGTTGGCCATAGCAGAAATACCTCTTTTACGTGGGGTTTTTAAGCCAGGCATACCTACGCCAATAATGATTTTTTTCTTTCCAGGATTCTGTATCGATAAAATAGTTGTGAGTGTTTTTTTAAATGCCATTATGATGGCTTCACCCTGTTCCACTTCATCTTTAGTCGGCACAACACTACCTTGCTTTAAGTCTTTGAGTTGTTGGGCTAGATTAACAGGTTTAAATTTGCTTGAGTACTTTTCTTGCTTATTGTAACTCACCTCAATTATAGGCTTTACGGGGAAGAAACGAAGTGGATCTGTTCCAATTTCGACTGAATGTGCAAGAACTTTTGATGCACCACCATCAACTCCGATTAGAATGATATCATCCATTATGCGCTCCATTTATTTTTTGACGTCTATTGATGGCGGCTCGTCTCATGCCATCTTTTGCGTTATTATTTCTATCAACTGTATTCATATCAGCATTATGGTCTGTCCCACCGTCGTGTCGCACAACTTTATAAATAGGATCCCAAACTCGACCTATGGTATAATTTTCACTCATACGTAAAACAAAATCATAATCTTCACCATAATTCCTTGCTCTTGGGCTAGTGTTCATATCCAAGTAACCTAAATCTTTGGCTAGTTTGATATAAAATGATCGAGGTGCACCCGCGCCATTAATTCTTAATAGGTTATTTCGTCCATTTTCTGAAGTCCATTCATCATGCGTAACGACAGGAATTGATTGAAGCCTTGAAATCGTTTTCGTCTCTTTCGATAATTCCCAAACGTCATAAGAACCGATGACCATCCCTATTGTTTCATCAGATTGATAAACAGCAATAAGTTTTTCAACTGCATCTTCGTAAAGAAGGTCGTCTGAATCTAGCTGGACATAATATTTGCCCTCAGCGATTTCTAACCCTGCGTTAATACATAGCCCAATATTATTGATATCATGCACTATTAATTTTACGTTTGGTTTTGTGGCATCATAGAGGTCTCCCCCTTCTTGATAACGCTTCACTTCGTTGATTGTCGTATCTTTTTCGCCACCGTTAACAACAACAATGACTTCAACTTTTTTTATGGTTTGATTCAATGCTGAATGAATGGCAGTACCAATAAATTCAGGTCGATTATTAACGGGAATAATAATGGAAGCGTCTAAAGGAAATGTTTCCTCAAAATAAGGAACCTCAGAAATATTTTGATTCGGTGCTAAATATGCATTGATGGCTTTTAAATGATGATTTAACAGTGCCTCATATTCAAGTTGGGAAGATTTGCTTTGCATTAAATAAGCAAAAACATTTTGTTCGTCTTGTTTTTTATTAACGCTATATAAGGAACCTGAATATCTATTTGCAATATGTACTGGCTTATTAATTTGGCTCAATTTTAAAAGCAAGTCCCAAAAAATATGTTGTTTAGTTTCGGGGGAAAAAGGAAGCACTTTTTTCAATGCATCAACATGCACTAAAAAAGCAAACCCATAGTCCATGTCACTTCGCACTCGACCCTTATGATAATCTAAAAGTTTTGGTTCGTTGATATTACCATTCGATTCGACGATTTCATAATCAGAATAGATAAAGCTCCAGTTTTTATGAGTATCCGCTACCATGTTTAAGAGCTTAAGGGCGCTGTTTTTAAAAGTAATGGCATACTGACAAGCATTTACGATAAGTAATCTATCTTGATTGCATTTTTTTAATAATGCTTCGAGTTCGGATAAATGTGTCTCGTTATACTTAAAATAAGCAATAGAATCACCACTAAGTCCATTAATATTAATATCATCACGCGATACTTTATCTGTATGTATAATAAGTGCGGTGGTTTTGTCAGTATTCATATTTTTCTATTATTTTCCAATCATTAGTATTGTAAGCAATTTCTCTTATAATTCCTTAGTATCATAAAACACTTGCGAGGACTCTATTAATTATTTCTGACAAGATTTCAACATATTTTCGTAATATTAATGAACAAATTTATTTTTTATCAACACTCAAGCTTATGAAGTTGGTTTATAGATAAAGTATTCATTTGTAGATTAATATCTATGCTTGCGCTTAATCTTTCGACGTATCGTCTATCTGTTCCTTTTATTGGGTTAACAAACGACTCACGAAAAACGCAATTATTGCCCGTGCGGTCATTTTCAATGACCATTTTTATTCGTTAAATGATAGGGTTTTGAATTCTTTTCAAAAACGGAGATAGTTTACTTAACCTATGTGTAAAACTTTATGCATGAGTGATCTTCTTCTCAATGCTTTGTCTTTTTGTTCCATCGATTCTATCTCAGAAATAAGCGTTTCGTCATTTTGGGCCTTTAATTTTAAAATGACCCACTCGAGGATGTTTTTAGGAATCTGTTTCTCATATAAATACATATTTTCCTGTAAAAGATTGGCAGAAATTGCACAACTTGGCGGTAAAGATGCCAAATCTTTTATTTTTGAATGGGCGCTTTTATTGACATAACATTTTTTTGAAATGACCAATGCATCATCCGGGGAATCTAAACCCCATTGTATCGCTATTGTTATGCCCCCTAAGAGCAGATGTATAAATGCAGATCCGTCAGCGCTTCGTAGCTCAATAGTCTGTCTTTTGAAGGGCGATTTATAGATGTCTTTTAAGCGATGATTTATCTTACTCGCCATATCTTCGCTTTTTTTCCATCCTAAAGGTACGCGTACCAAAGCGGATCGATTTAAATCGCTCCAAAAGAGTTTTGTCGGCGATTCCTGATTCGGAACTAGTCGCAAATAAGATGATGCAACCGTGTTCCCAAATGCTGTTAAACTTGGCGCAAATTTTAATAGACCACCAATCGCCTTTTTAGAAATATCTGATAAATCTCCATTGTCTTTTGTCATTATATTTTTGTTATTCTCAAGTAATTCGAGATGAAAATGAAGACCCGTTCCAGCGTAACCTTCCTCAATTTTAGGTGCAAAAGTAGCCAGAAGGTCGTATTTATAAGCTACATTTCGAACAACCCATTTGGCGAGCGTCATATAGTCCGCCGCAGATTCTATGGGCGCAGGCAAGAATTCAATTTCAAATTGTTCAGCATATTTACCATTTACAGTTAAATCTTCGCTAACAATGTTGTGAATGACGCCGACTTCAGAATGACCATATTTGACTTTTCCCGTAATGTCAGAAATGTGCTCTAACATTTCCTTGACGATGTCCATGTAGCGCGAATAAGGTGCCGACGTATGATAGCCTGATTGAAACTCCATGGGATATTGATCATGTTCCTGTTTCCCTATCAAATAGAATTCCAATTCACCTAAAGCCCATAATTCAAAGCCATGAGTTTTAAATAAAGTATCACTCGCATGTTTAAGAATATTATCAGGACAAAATTCTGCGAGTTCTTCATTCTTATTAAGAAATCGACATATAAAATTGATGCTTTTTGAATCGAAAGGATTGATAAAAGCCGTTGCATAGACGGGCACAACGTAAAGATCCGAGGAAGCCGTCCCAACCATTCCCTTAAACAACGAACTACCGTCAACGCGCTCTCCAGCCGCTAAAACACGCTCTGCATAATCCATAGAGTTAATCGGTAGTATCAATTCCTTTAATCGTCCGTCTCCAGCAGTATAATGGAAGGTAATACGCTTTAATTCGTGTTCTTTTATAAAATTCAACAAATCACTTCGCTGTAGATTTTTTGGGCGTCTGCCAATAATATTTGCGACTAGTTTACTCATTGTTATCTCCAGAATTTTTCATGTCATCCTCATTCATCTAAAAATATGCCAATATTTCTTATATTGCTTAATTTAATGCAATAGTTGTCAAAATATATAAATAGCTCGCATGAAAAGGAGCTTATTATAAAAATGGATTCTAATCAAAATTAATTCTCGTCGAGTCTAGAATATAATTCACCGCTGAGACGGAGAAGTTCGATTTCCGCAAACTTTGCATTGTATCGAGCGCTTGTTAAAAGACTTTTTGCACGCGCCAAATTAAGTTGTGCCTCACGAAATTGCGTATTTGTGACTTGCCCAAGACCAAATAAGTCTTTCGTTCGTAAATAATTAATTCCAGCGGTTTCAACATGTTTACGTTCAATTTCCATGGCACGCAATTGATTGTCATACGTGGCAAACGCATTGGAGACATCACGCTCCAGTACTTTTTTTGAATCTTCTAATGCTTCTTCCTTGGATGCCTTTAGTATTTTTGCATTTTGGCGTTGAATGCGGCCTCTATAGCCAGAAAATATGTTATAACTTAATGCCAAATTTGCCGAATAGCCGTTGCTTTCCAAAGGACTATACTGTGACAAGGCACTTTCACTATTATTATAATTATAAGCGCCAGTGAAGAATAATTTCGGTAGATAACTAGCCCTAGAAATAGATTCATCTATTCTGGCACTTTCTAATTCGTAGGATGAAACTTTTAAATTTGCACTTTCAGATAATGCCATTGTGTACCAATTATCGTATTCGATTCTTTCCTCAAAAGTCACTGAATCTTCAATTGTATAAGCAATATTAATGTCTCGTCCCATCAAATAATTGAGTTGACGTTTGGCGTTTTCCAAATACAGCTCCACGTTTAATACATTTAAACTGTCCGTATTAATATCAACTTCTGCATTTAATAAATCTATCGACAATGCACTACCAAGCTTTGACCGATTTAAAGCGCGACTGTAACGGTCTTTCGAAATCTCAAGAGTTTGATGCGAGATATCTAATTGTTCACTTAATTGTATAACATTGTAATATGCTTTGATGACGCCTACAATCGTTTGCTCGATTAAATCTCGATTTCGCCAATATCCAACATCTCGACTCGTTTGCAATTTTTCATAGGTCCAATAATCGTTAAACCCATTAAATAATGTGTATTGAACGCTCACATTTGCACCTGAAGATTGACCATTTATACCTTTTTCAGAATATGTTGAGCCATTTGAAATAGATGTTCCAAAATAATCCATAGAACTCACATTCGTATTAGCTGATAAGGAAATATTTGGCAAAAGACCGGCATTCCCACGTGTCGCCAAATTATTCAGTACAGCTTGGCTATTATTTAAAATAACGATTTTATGATTATTTTTAAAGGCCTCCGTCACGACATTTCGCAAGGTTAGTGAGGTCTGTGCATTAAGTGCCAAGGACACAGAGAATAGCGTTATCAATATTATTTTTTTCATATTTGTTCCTGAAGTTCTTTATAAGCGGGTTCGACGGACTCTGGCGTTGGCCAAACACCCGTCCACATTCGTATTAAGAGTCGTTTTAAGTCGTTCATAATAACAATACTTACGGGTAAAATGACTAATGTGATGAGAGTTGCGATGAGTAAACCATAGGCGACGGAAATAGCCATCGGGATTAAAAATTGAGCTTGCAAACTCTTCTCTAAAATGAGGGGTCCTAAACCTGCAATAGTTGTTAGAGACGTCAATAAAATTGCTCTAAACCTTGATAGAGCCGCAGTTTTGACGGCTTCTATGAATGGCATTCCTTCTTTTATGAGATTATTGAATGTTGTCACAAGGACTAATGCATCATTTACCATAATCCCAACAAGCGCTAAAATTCCGTAGGCCGAAAGTGCGGAAATTGCATTATTATGGATAAAATGCCCTAACCCTACACCAATGAATCCAAGAGGTAGCATTAAGAAAATGATTAAAGTTTGTGCAAATGATCTGAAAGTAAAAACGATGATTGAAAGCATTAGAATCAAAATTATTGGAAAAACACGCGCGACGGATGCGCCCATTTTTGCAGATTGACGGCTTTGACCTTCATAGGAAACAGAAACGCTTGGATAATGGGTCAAAATTTCAGGGATTACATTGGTTTTAATATCAGACATGACGTCTGTGACGGAGGCTGTTGGATTTGTCATCTCAGCTTCTACACGCACTTCACGTTTTCCGTCCAGGTGATTAATGCCCAAAATTCCACGTTCCATTTGAAATGTGGCTATTTCCTTTAGGGGAATTTCGCGTCCATCGTTCATTCTAATTTTCATATTCTCAAGTTTGCCTATTGACGAGCGATCATCTTGACCGTAGTTGACCCAAACTTTCACTTCGTCTAGACCACGCTGCAAACGTTGAACTTCCATTCCGAAAAAACCTTGGCGTACTTTCGATACAACATCGCGGAGATTCAAACCAAGGAGATATGCTTTGTCTTTGAGCGTAATTTTAACCTCGCGAAGACCTTGTTGATCATTATCAACGATATCTTTTATGGCGGATAATTCAGATAGGTCGGCTTTTAATTTTTCTTTCGCAGATTGAAGCTCGTTAAAATCATTTCCCAGTAAACTAATGGAAACAGGCATACCAAAATTTCCACCAACGCCGTATGAAACTTTTTGTGCTCCAAGAATAGGACCTACCTGTTTTCGCAAAGCACTTGTGATTGAAAATGTTGGTAAATTGCGACTTTCGCCATCTAATAAAACTATTTTTATGCTTCCAGCATGCGTTGAAGGACCGACGCTTAATTGAACAGACGTAACGATATCAAGATGATCTTTGCGTTCCTCTTTAAATTGTTGGTTCACAATCCATGTCGCTTCTTCAATAACGCGTAAACGTTGTTCCGTAATATCAGCAGGTGTCCCGGCATCCATTTCAATACTTATTGTAATATTGTCTCTATCGATAAATGGGAAAAAGGTAGTCCGAATAAAACCACCTTTTATAGCGCCAAAAACTGTAAAAAGTAATACGGTAATGACGGCTAATGCGATAGTTTTATGTTTAATAGAATATTCTAAAATGGGCTTATAAACTTTATCACGAAGATTTTGAAGAAAATGACCCATAATGATTTCTACTTTATTGGGTTTTAATGTCTTACTCAATGCTTTTGAATGGGCAATATGGGCTGGCAAAATAAATCCACCTTCAACAAGTGAAAAAAGCAGAGTCGAGATCACGACAAATGCCATATCCGACATAAATTCGCCCATTCTTCCATCAAGAAAAAAGAAAATGGCAAAGACAACAACCGTTGTCATAATGGCAGAAAATACAGCCGGTAAGACTTCCATGGTTCCATCAATTGCGGCGATTAAGTTTGATTTTCCCCGTTCATGATGGCTAAAGATATTTTCGGCGATGACAATTCCATCATCAACGAGAATTCCGACGACTAAAATCATCCCAAATAAGGACATAACGTTAATGGTTAATCCTATCATTCCAGCAATCATAAACATACCCATAAATGAGACAGGTATGCCCAGTGCGACCCATAGCGCGAGACGCATGTTTAGAAATAATGCTAGAAAAACCAAAACCAGCGTGGCGCCAAACATGCCATTTGATGTCAATAAATCAATGCGTGCACGCAATATAACAGCACCATCTCGCACGATGCTCAATTCCACAGGCGAATCTTTTACATTGAATTCGTCAACGTATCCACGGACTTTAGCTGAAATGGCTAATAAGTCCTCGGAAATTGTTTTATTAACCGTAATAACGACAGAACGAACGCCATTAAAGTATGTTTTGCTGGGTGATTCTTCCCAGGTATCAGTGACGGTAGCGACATCCCCTAAACGAACGATGCGCCCATCAGACGTTGCCTTGATAACGGTTGGTTTCAAATCATCAGCCGTATATTTTTTTGAATATGCCCGGACAAGAAGTTCTTCATCCACACCTTTTATCATGCCCCCCGTCATGTTTAAATTGTCAGCTTGAATCGCTCTGACGACTTGATCTAGGGTTAAATTATAGGCATCTAATGCATCTTCTTTAAAACGAATACTAATCTCTTCGTTAGGATAACCGTCGATGGTTAATTTTGAAATGCCATCTAACGCTAATAAATCGGTCTCAATCTTTTGCGCATATTTCTTCAGTATTTTAAGACTGACGTCACCTTTTAATGCGAGGCTAATGGTGAAATCACGCATTTCAGATAGAAATATGACGGGTGGTTCCATATCCACCGGAAAGGAATTAATACGATCAACGGCGTTTTTAATATCCTGAAGAACTTTGCCTATATCGAATCCTTTTTGAATTTCGACAGTTACGGTTCCAGTATTTTCGTTGGAGATTGAGGAAATACGTTCGATACCTGAAAGTCCTTTAAGATTGTTTTCAATCTTAAGGATGACGCCTTCTTCAACCTCTTCGGGTGATGCACCTGGATACATTACTTGAACGAGGGCAACACGACTTTCCATTTCTGGGAAAAAAGTCGTCATCATGCTACTAAGACCAAAATATCCAAAAATGAGAATTAGAACGAGTATTATGTTCCCATTGACTGGATATTTTATGAAATATTCAATCAATTTCCTCATTTACGCACCTCTGATTTTGTTTTTTCATTTTGGGTTGCGACAGAACGCATGGTCTGAACTTTTATGCCATCATAGGCTCCTGCAAAATTTTCTTTTAAAATCAAATCCCCATTATCTAAACCTTTAATAATGCTGGTTTCCTCTTGAACTTTAATGAGAGAAATAGGCTGTGAATGAAGTTCATTATCTTTGACTATGTAAATCGAATTCCCAGGTAAAATGAGTTTGCGCGGTATCTCAAAGGCATTTTCAATCAACGAGCCTTTTATGTATCCGCTTAAAAACATACCGTCTTTAAGATGATTTTCTTCAATCAGAATAAAGATTTTGACGGATTGTGTACCTGCATCAATGACTTCACTCATGCGTTGTATTTTGCCGTTCCAAAGGGATGAAACATCATCAGATTTTAGAACCGCTTCACTGCCAATTTTTAAATTTTTGATGTCTTGCATGCTAACAGCACATTCCAATTCGTAATGATTTTGGCTTATGAATTCCCCAAGTTTTTGACCTGCTCTCACAACCGTACCAGGGTTAATAAAACTCGAAATGATTACGCCGTCATAAGGTGCTAAAAGAGTGTATTTATCTAAACGAACTTCAGCACTTTTAATGGCATAGTATTGACTAAAAAGATTGCGCGTTGCTAAAAAATATTTTTCACTTTCTGTAGCTGGTTCAGGTAAAGGAGCGATGGGGTTTTCGAGTTTATATTCGGCGAGATATCTTTCCCACCTTGTATAATTTTTACTGAAATCAAGTTTAATATCAGGTAATATTTGCGTAATAAGTGTTAAAAAATTACTTTTTTGAGATAGTAAATTGAGTCGCGCTTCATCATCATTGATTTCGATTAAGACATCACCTTTTTTTACATGAACACCTTCTTTGAAAGGTGCTTTTCCCTCACTCATCACGCCAGTCACTTCAGCGTATAACTCGGTTTTATTAACAGCTCTAACTTTTCCTGTTATCGGAATGCTAAGTGTGATCGCTTTGTTTTTAACTTCAATGGTTTCAACTGTGCGTATTAAAGAAGTTGTGGCGGTACTTCTTTTCCCCGGTTTCTTTTGTTTGCTCAAGTAATTTGCGATAAGAAGCCCCAATAAAAGTATGATAACTGTTATGATAATACTTTTGTATTTATTAAACATGCTGTTCCTCTTGATTTTGTGAGTTTTCTAGCGGTTCACTCATTAATAATTTTATGTTTTCAAACATTTTAAATAAGACATTTTCAGCAATTATTACCTCACGACTATCAATACCCTTTTCAATCGCATCAATAGTTCGAAATACAATGGGTGTAACAGATTCAGATAAAGCATGTCCTTTTGGCGTTAAAAAGATGAGTCTATTACGTTTATCAAGTTTATTTGATTTTCGAACGACTAAGTCCATTTTCTCCATCGTATTTATCATTCGCGTAATACTCGTTTTGTTCTTTTTCCCATGTTTTGCTATTTCACATTGTGGAGAACCTGTATTCGAATCTAAGTATTTTAAAATAATCCAATGCTGAAATTCTAGCTGAATATTTTCTCTGGCGATATTTTTATTAATGGCCAATTTCATATGCCGCGTAACAATTCCCATCAATTGGGTGAGTCTAAAATCTTCGTGATTATGCTCTAATATTTTCATTGGTTGCATATACAACTATTCTTATAAAATGCATTAATTATTTACGTATTTTCGACAACATGCTCCTTTTGCTAGATGAAAGTAAATCATCTTTCACGACACGTTTTTTCTGATGCCTTTATTTCATAATTATTATACAATTTATAAGGAATATTTTAATTTTATAATGATTACCGTGAAAGTATAACTACTATAATAACAGGATATTATCTATATATTTTTATAAAGTATGACATCATGACTACAGCGGAATCATGATTTTTATAATTATCAATAATCAAAATTCAAATCGATAGAAATAGATGATTGTTAAATAGCCAGTCGTATTAAAACATATTGACGAACCCTAGACTCTCTTATATATTCGCCCGCTTTCTGAAAAGAATATACTGCACCGGTAGTTCAGTTGGATAGAATGCTTCGCTACGGACGAAGAGGTCAGGGGTTCGAATCCTCTCCGGTGTACAGATACAAGTCTCGATTTTCTCGGGACTTTTTTGTCTAAAGAACACGATGAAGAAAAAATGAAATATTTTGTGATAATGCATTATTTTAGGAGTAATCATGGAATGGCGCGCAAGTCATATACTGGTAAAAGATAGAAAATTAGCAGAATCAATTTTGAATATGATTTCAAAAGGTGGCAAATTTGAGAGCCTCGCGAAAGAATACTCCACTTGTCCAAGCAAAAGTAAAGGTGGAGATTTAGGTTGGTTTGGACCTGGACAGATGGTGAAAGAATTTGAAGCCGCAACGAGCAAATTAAGCTCTGGACGCATCTCGAAAATCGTAAAAACTCAATTCGGTTTTCATCTAATAAAAAAAACGGGACAAAAATAAATGTACGGTATTGAAAGAGATAGACACAATCGTAGAGCCATTATATTTCTATTTTCGGCGGCTACTCATGCACTATACGGAAACGATTTAACACCCGTAATTGATCATTCTTTCGCCGATGGTTATTTTGGCGTTATGAAAGAAGAACGCCCCATTAATACGAGTCGCTTGAGCGATATTGTAGCGAAAATGTGGGAACTCAAAAACTCTGACAATCAAATTCAATATAACAAAACATTACCGATTCACTGGAAACATCTTCATGCACCAAAATTCCAAGGTAAAAAGCCACCCTTACTCCGATTGAATGGTTTTGAAGCTCCATCTTTTGAATTCACAACCCTCGATTTAGAAAACATACCTGATTTTGATCTCGTTCCTTATGAGAATGGCTTTGTTTTGCGCATTGGTAAGAAAGATCAAGAACGATTTCCTGCTTTTGTGACCTACCCAAAACTTTTTAAAGCCATGAAATCAAGTGAAGATTGGGCGAGAGTTTTAAAAATTCCATCCATTTCTGAGCTTAATGAGCAAATTGAAACCCATGGCTTTAAAGAAATGATTTGGGTTGCAGAAGGTTTACATGAAAAACAACTCGCAGCGATTTCTGATGGCATCCTCAAACGACCCAAGATAAAATTTATTTTTATTGCAGGGCCCTCTTCCTCAGGGAAAACAACCTTTACGAAACGCTTAGCAATACAGTTGAGAGTGAATGGAATTAATTCAAAATTACTCTCCATGGATGACTATTTTATTTCTCGCGAGAAAATGATTCCCCTTCCTGATGGGACCCTCGATTTTGAAAGCATTGATTGCATGGATATTTCGCTTCTTCAACAAGATTTCAAAAAGCTTGAAAATGGAGAACCCATTTTTAAGCGTGAATACGATTTTCAACGAGGCGAAGGCCAAGAAACTGAGGAGACGATTACACTTGCAGAAAATGAGGTTCTTATAATCGAAGGCATACATGGGTTGAATCCGGCTTTGTCAGCGAATATTTCTAAAGAAACGTTTTATCGCATCTATACCTCGGCTTTAACCAGCCTAAATATGGATAATTTTCACCCTATTTCGACTTCTGACAGTCGCTTAATTCGTCGCATGGTGCGTGACTATAATTTTAGAGGTTATTCTGTTGAAGACACTCTCAATCGTTGGCAATCTGTTCGCTACGGTGAAATGCATAATATATTCCCTTATCAAGAAGAAGCTGATGCCATGTTTAATTCGGCTCTCGTTTATGAAATGTCAGTATTACGTCAATATGCCTTACCGTTGTTGAGACAAGCTCCAAAGTCAACTGTTAGAGACCGTCTCATCACGCTACTTTCCTTCTTTCATCGGATTCCAGATAAATTTGTACCCGGCACGTCTATTTTACGAGAATTTATTGGTAAAAGTTACTTCACTTATTAAACTGATGCTATGGAGCTCATCCTTAGCCTAAATGGCGAATTTAGTGACACGTTTGAAAACAATGATATCGACAAAGACGCAATCATTGTCGCTGCTGATGGAGGCATTCGTCATCTAAATAAACTGAATTTAGTTCCACATTATGTTGTCGGTGATTTCGATAGCACTTTCATGGAATCGGATTCGCGCACTATCAATATTCTAAATCAAAACTTAACTGATTTTCAGAAGGCTTTGCAATTTGTATTTGCCAAATATCCCGCTATTTCAAAACTCAAAGTTATCGGTGCAACAGGTGGACGATTTGATCATTTAATGAATAATATGCATATTATTTCACGCATCGATGCACATATTTCAATTATTATTTACGGAAAATATGAAACGATCTACCGTGTTACGCCCACCTTTCATTTCTCAAAAAAACTACAGATTAATACAATTATAAGTATCATCCCATTTGAAAATGCCCGAAATGTTACGACAAATGGTTTGCAGTGGAATTTAAAAGGTCACGACTTCAATACGGAAATTGGGTTTAGCCAATCGAACAAAACCATGAAACAGAATGTTGAAATTAAAATCGACGACGGTATTGTATATGTCTCTGTACTTAAAACGAGACTTTAATTATTTTTGCTGTGAGACTTACTATTAAACGAATAGTATTCAAAATATATTCAAAAACACTTTTAAGCTCGACGTCCTTTTTTGTCGATGCATAATACTTTAAGTGATACTTTAGACAATGTTTGATAATGTCCTTATAATTAGCTACTTCATATTTATTCTAGTTGTTGGTTTTTGGAAGAAATCAAAAAGTGATTCCTTCGAATATATTCTCATGGGACGTCGTTTAACGCTTCCTATTTTTGTCATGACGCTTGTATCATCATGGTATGGCGGTATTTTTGGTGTGAGCGAATATACCTATTCTTATGGCGTCTCAAATTGGATAATATTTGGACTCCCCTATACTATATTTGGAATTATTTTCGCCTTGATATTTGCGAAAAAAGCACATCAATCAAATGTGTTTTCAATCCCAGAATTACTGGGTAAAAGGCATAAAAGTCTTAGGTCAATGAGTGCCATTTGGGTTTTCATTTTATCTTCTCCCGCGCCTTATATTGTTGGGATTGGACTCTTTATTCAATTCTATTTTGGGATACAATTACACTATGCCATCATCATTGGGACAGTGATTTCGACACTCTATATTTTTAATGGCGGTCTAGCATCTGTTGCTCGTACAGATGTGATTCAATTTATACTGATGTTTCTTGGCTTTTTCACGATAATATTCATTCTTTCGACGCAATATCTTAGTCCATTTGAACTGTTTAAAGCATTGCCTGAATCTCATACTCAGGCCAATGGAGGTCAATCTTGGACCTACATATTAGTGTGGTTTTTTATCGCATCATGGACACTTATTGATCCTGGTTTCCATCAAAGGATTTACGCCACGCCGAATCCAGAAACAGCGAAAAAAGGCATCCTCTATGCCGTGATATTTTGGCTACTATTCGATATTTTAACGACATTAACAGGCTTATACGCGTTTCATTTATTACCTCAGAATAGCGTCGCCTCCCTTTCATTTTTAGCATTAGGGCAAATGGTTTTGCCGCCAGGCCTCTTCGGACTCTTTGTAATAGGTCTCAGCGCAACCATCATGTCCACATTAGATTCGACGGCTTTAATATCAGGAACAACACTCATCCATGATTTATTCCCCACACAATTTTCACACATTCAATCTCAAAGAAATCAAAATAATCTTGGCATATTTATCACACTTTTTGTGGGGATTATTTTAGCCATATTTTTACCGAGCATCGTCTCTCTATGGTACACACTTGGGACACTCACGATACCAGCACTCCTCTTTCCTGTCATTTCGTCCTATTATCCAAAATATCAAATATCATGGAAACTCCTTCGTTTAAATCTCATCGCCACCCCCCTTTTAAGTTTTTTGTGGATGTCTTTTGCGAAAGTTGATCAATGGCACTACCTTTTTAATCTAGAACCTTTTTATCCAGGTATTATCGCAAGTATTTTTATCTGGATATACGCAAAATATTCAAATCAAATGGGAGAAATTTAATATGCTAAAAACAGTTTTAATTACGGGCGCATCAGCCGGAATCGGTGAAGCAACGGCTGAACTTTTTGCAGAGAATCAATGGAATCTTATTCTTATGGCGCGACGTAAAGATAGACTCGAGGAAATGAAGGAATACTTGAGTGGGAAATATGGTGTCCAAGTGCATGTGCTTGTCGCTGATATTCAAAATCCATCTGAAGTTGAAAACGCGATTGATTCACTACCAGAGAGTTTTTCACACATCGATGTACTGGTCAATAATGCTGGCTTAGCCATTGGACGAGATAAAGCTCATGAAACGGCAAAATATGCCATCGATGCGATGATTGATACAAATATAAAAGGCGTACTCCATCTTTTAAATGCTGTGGTACCTATCATGGAAAAACAAAATTCAGGCACTATTATCAATTTATCGTCCATAGCAGGCCATGAAGCGTATCCAGGGGGCGCCGTTTATTGTGCCACAAAGTACGCTGTGGATGCCATCACCAAAAGCTTAAGAATGGATTTAATGGCTACGCCTATTCGTGTTGGGGCCGTGTCACCTGGATTAGTTGATACAGAATTTTCATTGGTTCGGTTTGAAGGCGACGAAGCATTGGCAAAAAGTGTTTATGTAGGCTATGACCCGCTTCTTGCAAAAGATATTGCAGAAGCAATCTATTTTTCTGCAACACGTCCCGCCCATGTACAAATTGCCGATATTATTATTTTACCCACGGCGCAAGCGTCAGCTACAATGGTCTATAAAAAGTAGAGGGTCCAATCGAAACGCCTAAATGAGGGTGAAATATTTTGAAGCATTTTCACGTTTTATTGCATAAATTGAATATTTTCTTAAATCTATAATAATTATAAATCGAGTCTTATATCACCCAATATGTAGCTATTATTCATTATTAGGGTATAATATTAAAATATTGATTTCTTGCGAAAGATTTAATAATGTCTAATATATAGACATATTAAAGAAACGGGAGTTCAATCATTATAGTCAGTAAATTTAACCCAGACACAAATATTTTAGAATCAAATTTTTCAGGCGATATTAACACTAATGACATACTAGAATATTATAAAATGATGAAATCTAGTGTTGACTACCCTCGAAGACTAAAGATTCTAACCGATGCAAGACTGTGTAATTTTAGAATCGATCCTGAAGAATTACCAATGATCATTGATTCTGTAAATAGTGCTCAATTAGAATATGGATATGTTGTCAATACATCCGTCATTGATACACCATCAAACACCGCTATTGCAATGTTGTATCAGCAACTAATTCTTACAGATAATTACTATTTTAAGATGTTTTCTTCGTATGAAATTGCTTTAGAATGGTTAAAATCAGTTACTATACCTAAATAATTATCTGAAAACTGTTTTAAAAGGATAAACATTCCCCAACATAACATTCATTTTAATTGCGGGATCTTCCAGCATAATTGATTTGGCGATTCTCTCATTTTCTGACGTAAAAACAACCATACCAAAACTCTTTTCATCAGGGTTTAAAGTTCGATCCACAAATGTGACGACACCTTGCTCATACAGATTTTTTAAATATTGCAAATGTAATGCTATTATTTCGTCTTCTTTCTGAGTGCTTTTGACAAGCATTTCCGTACGAACAGGTCTGATTTTATAGATAAATTCAATCATGTTTTGAAATCCATGAAATAATATCGTCGCCGATTCGTTTACCTGCAAAACCGTCCCAATTAGACACAAGTCCCGATTGTTTTTGATTGCCCTCCTTAATAGAAGAAACATGCTTTAAGAGTTCTTCGCCTTCCTTACCAACAAGCAAATTAGTGCCTTTAATAATGGTCACTGGACACAATGTATCGTCATCTAGGGAAAGACATGGGACACCAAGGGAAGTCGTTTCTTGTTGCGTCAATATTGAATTTGTAACAACAACGGCTGCTTCTTTCTGGAGCTTTAAAAAGGTCGGATAATCGCGAGAATCGCAGAATCGAAATTCATCATTTTGGAATTCGCTATCCTCAATATTTTCATCTATTTGTCGACTCATTACGACAGGCATATAGCGTAATAATTGACTCAATACCTTTTTATAATTCTGCCTTGAATTCAATGGATGTACGCTCTCAACAATATGAATAAGTATATATTCCTGCTTCTTCAAACCGAGGGATTCGACGTCATCAGAGTTTTCGATGTCGAGCAAATGCATGGCTTGTGTATCAACGATTGGATTTCCAAGCTCATGCAATGAGTCATCAAGAAAACCTTCTGTAATGAGATTAATATAATCTTCCGGTGCAGAAATGTAGAGCCTTGTCCCTAAATGATCGAGGGCTTCGCGTTGTTTTCGTATGGAATTATGTCGGTTTGCACTCCGAAAACCAGCATGAAGAACCGCGACGGGTATATCGTTTCGATTTGCATACCACGCCATGAGGAAAGATTCATCGGAATCAGCCGATAAAACGATACAGGCCGTCTCTACCGGCAATAATGAATCATTCATGAGAGCAATGAATGATGCATCATCTGATTGACTCGTTCGTATGGAAGGTAGATAGAATTGTGCAGCGGGCATTCGTATAGAGGACATCAACTTACGTGTGTGGGAGTCTCCTGAATAAATAATACTAAAGGGTAACTCTTTTGTCTCATAGTGCCGAATGATGGGCAACATCGAAATCGCATCAGAATCGCTATTAATGTGGAAAACAATATTTTTCATAACTTCATCAATCACTTTCGTAAATCGCTGTTAATAATTTTTGCAATTAATGAATATTTATTGCCATCAAGAAATAGAGCTTTTGTTTCACGTTGAATAATATCCATTACGGTGTCATATTCACCAAATATTTGGGTGCTAATGGCATTGCGTTTAATTTCTATTGCAGGTTGATAACTTTCAATCGCGGCTCTAAAAGCTTTTACGCGGGTTTTATAATCCTCGGAAAGTGGGTATAAACTTAAATCTATTGAAATTTTCATCGTTTGTCCTTATTCATTTTTTCATTTGAGCATACCACATTATTGATTTTCTAAAAGGATTATTTTCATGTAAAATAATAAAATCATATTAGCTCATAAATAGCTTATGCCTTCTCATCTATTTAATTTTTCTTAAAATAAGCACGCATATCAGGTGAATATTCAAACGTTATACCCATTTGACGCGCATCGCCTAATCCAATATATAGCTTATCTTCGTAGTTTGGTGGTTCTACACCAAAATAAAATCCGCGAACACCATACTCAACATCCATTAAATTTTTGACCCAAAGTGAAGTTGTAAAATCTTTGAATTGATAGCTAATATCCGCATTCATTAAGGTAAAGGCCTGACTTATTTCATCATGGCTGTCAGAATAATAAAATGCGTCTTTCCCGTTTGCACTGATGGATATTTGAAGCGATTTCGAAAGTCTAAACTCAGCGCTCACTTGAAAACTATAACGCGGAGCCTGGGCTATTTCTCTGTCACCAAGTTGAAGTGTCGTTAATGAATCAACTTTAAATTCATAGGCATCAACATGTGTTTTTAAAAATCCTATAGCCGTTTTAATTGTCCATTTTTTATGTGGCACATATTCCCCTTCTATTTCAAGGCCAGATTGATTTCCTGACGTTGCATTCGATGTGAAATAAACGAAACTATTGGGGTCATTTTCATTTTGTTGACGGCTCAAATTTACTTGTTGGTGATGTCGAATCGCATAAAATGCTGTTGATGCTATTTGATAATTTTCGCCAATACTTCGCAATCCAATTTCAAAATTATCCATGGTTTCAGAACTATAAGGTCGATTCTCATCGGATAATTTAGGATGTTGATTAATGCCACCACCTTTGTAGCCGCGAGCCGCACTAAAAAATATTTTTGCATGATCTGTTAGCTGATAATCAAAACTGGCTTTCCATCCCAAGAGCGAATCAATCGTAACAGAATTTACATCATTGTCGTCATTATAATCTGTGTTCCTCATTTCTCCACGAATATTAAATAAAGACGAGAATTTTGATGTCCATTGATTTTGATATTGTATATAACTTGAAATAGAGCCAATATTATACTCACTTAATAAACTAAAATCATCGCCGCCAAATAACCACCCTGTCGCAGAATCAGATTCGGTTAAATTTTTAATATAGAATCCAGCCGTTAAATTATAATCTTTATTCTTTGGCAAATAATTCCATTTTAAATCCATGGATTGAGTAAATCTGTCTCGGAACGTTTCATCAAAAAACGAATATTCCCAACCTTCTACAACGGGATCAAAATTATAGGGTTCTTGTGCCCAATAAATATTATTTCCCCAATCACTATCGTAACTATAAACCATTTTGGATTGCGTTTGCGCGTAACTTATTTTTAATAAATGGTCCCCGCTAGGTGTCCATATTGTATTCGCAGAAAAACCATCGAGATCTTGATGATCGACGCCAGGTTGGTCCGCATATGAGACGCGTTTATTGTCAGGCGACCAGGCATCATAGCCATTTTTAGCCATAGATTTTAATACGGCAAAATTTGTAATGATGTTCGATGTCGATTGAATTTTTCCCTTATAGTACATCATAAATTCGTTTTTGCCGTTCGTATCATCCCGATTCAAATATTTATTCTCACGAAAACCGTTGTGGCGAGAACTAAGCACCATAAGGCGATGTGCGTATAAATTATTAAAATGCGATGTCCCAATTGAAAATGCTTTTTCTAGCAATCTATAATTTCCTGCTGAAAATTTAAAATTCACTTCTAAATCTTTGGGGATGTCTTTTGAGCGCATGTAAATCAACCCTCCGATGGCGGATGGGCCAAATACAGATGATTGCGGTCCACGAAATACTTCCACCTGATCAATATCAAAAAGGAATGAATTCATGGACATCCCTGTCATATCAAAATCGTCAAAAAGGAATCCCACAGAGAAAACAGGGCTGCCTTCTCCAGCAAATTGACTCCTCTCGCCGATTCCACGAATTTGAAAATAGCGAGGTCTGGATGTTCCGCCTGCAAAATTAAGATTGGGAATTTGATTCATTAAGCCTTGAAAATGTTGTGCTTTTGATTTCTTTAGCTCTTGTGTATCAAATATGGCAATACTCGCGTTTTGATTCGTAAGTGTCTCATTCACATACCCACCTTTAACAACGATACTTTGGGTACGAATAAGGATCGGCTCTAAATATATTTTCATCCCATGTGTAAATGATGAAATCGATTGTGTTTTGTAACCGATATATTGAATGATTAAAGGACCCGTCGATTCCGAAACGAAGGAAAAATAGCCCTCCTTATCACTCATGGTTCCTCGATCACCCATTGTAATATTCGCTCCAACCAAAGGCTTTTGTGAGATATTGTCATAAATGTATCCCTCAAACCTAGTTTGTGAAAATAGTTGACTTGCAAAAATAAAAATGATTAAAAATAAAAAAGGACTTGTACGCATCAATCTTCTCCCTCCGCTGGCATTATCCAGATCAGGTTCAATGGGTTTTTCTCAGCTAGGAAACCTATCCTAGCACCCCAAAAAGCGTTTCATTATAGATTTAATTAATGTGGAGTCAAGAAAGCTATTTGATGAAAAGAATAAAGGTGTGCGTTTGTTTATAAAAAAAAGGAGTTCAGCTTAATGCTAAACTCCTTTTATTAGTGTGTATGGCTATGTTTAAAGAACGGCTTCTAGTTTTGCGACAATCTGAGCTTTTGGAACGGCTCCAATGACCATTTGCGCAACTTCGCCATTTTTAAAAATAAGCACACTCGGAATTGAACGAATGCCATATTTTTGACCGGTAGCGGGATTATTATCAACGTCAAGTTTTCCAACTTTAACCTTGCCAGCATATTCTTTAGAAATTTCCTCGACGATTGGAGCAATCATCTTGCATGGCATGCACCAAACCGCCCAAAAGTCAACAACTACGGGTATATCTGATTGAATAACTTCTTCCTCAAAAGTTGCATCTGTAAATTCTTTTACTGTGTCTGACATTTAATTTATTCCTTATATCTAAGTATCATTGCGGGACGAAGGTAATTTTACGACTCTACATGTCAAGACTTTGAATCAGCTCTTTATCCAACGTAAAATCTCGGGTAAAGTGACTCTTTTTCCGTACATTAATATGGCCGTTTCAAATATTTTTGAGCCAATTTTTAACACTGCTAGTGTTGAGATTAAAAGTACGCTCAACGTTAGAATTGTTTGCGTCACAGTGGTTTCACCAATCGCGACTTTAAGAATCATAAAATAAGGTGTCACAGGAGGAAAATAGCATAGTACATTCACGAGTGTGCTATTGGGTGATTCCAATACCATAAACCACATCATCATTGGAATGATTGCTATCACCGTAACAACACTCACGGCTTGCTGGGCTTCCTGCTCTGATTCAAATAATGCGCCCATCGTCGAAAATATGGAGGCGTAGAAAAGATAGCCCAGCACATAATAAAGAAGGAATAATACGACAATGGGTCCTGAAATCACCGAAATACCAAAATAGTTTGATACAAAGAAGCCGACGATAAGATAGATTGCTGATTGAGTGAGACCCAACATGCCCATTCCTAAAATTTTTCCGCCCAATAATTCCATGTGACTTACGGTGGATAAAATAATCTCAATCACGCGACTGGCTCTTTCTTCAATGATAGCTCTCATTAATTGTTGAGCGCCTGTAAATACGCCCATGAAGAGCAGAAAAAGAAACATGAAGGGCGTTATAAACTTCGCAATTTTTTCCGCCTCACTCAACTCTCCTTCCGACGCAATATCAAATGATTTTACATGCGTTTTATTCTCTAAAGCCTTCATAACTTCATGTGAAATTTGAAATTTTTCGATATTAATATCAAATAATATTGCGTTGAGTGTTGTTCTAAATTCTCTTACATGACGATTGATTCCCGCCCCTTTTCCCGAGGAATAATAGCGGATTTCGAGGGTTTCATTAAAATCTGCAGGTAGAAGAAAATAGCCTTCTATGCCCCCTGATGTTACAAGCGTCGTATAATCATCCTTGACGCTTTCAAGAGGTGAAGTTTCTAATTTTATATCCATCAATCGGGATTCGTTGCCTTGATTCTCGTCCTCGATAGCGTTGATTATTTTTTCGCCATAAAGACCTGTTTCGTCAAATAGTACAATTGATTTTGTGTCGGACATTGCCCCTGTTGCGCTTAATAAATTAGCGCCTAAAGACATCCCCAGAATCAGGATGGGCATAACAAAAGTCCCAAAAATAAACCATTTCGATTTTATACGAATGAGGAATTCTTTTTTTGCGATAGTCCAGAAATTCATGAGATATCTCCTTGAACAAGTTTTATGAAAATTTCTTCTAAGGAAGGCTCCGCTTTTTTTATCTCTTTTGTTTCACCAAGTTCAATTATTTCAGAAATAATGTGTTTACTTTCCAATGCCGTATCAACTTTAAATATGACAAAGTTATCTTTAATGCTACCGCCGAGTTCTGCAATCTTCTTGTGATGAATCAGTGTTTCGTCAACAAAACTTATCTTGAGAATTGGCTCGCCATATTGACGCTTAATCGTTTTTAAATCACCTGATAATACGAGTTTTGCCCTATTAATAAGGGCGACGTCATCACAAATTCTCTCGACTTGATCAATTTGATGAGAGCTTAAAATAATGGTTTTACCTCTACTCTTGAGTTCATCCAATATCTCTTTCATCAGTAGCTGATTGACAGGGTCTAAGCCGGAAAATGGTTCGTCCATAATGATGAATTGTGGATCATGTAAAATCGTATTGATAAATTGGATTTTTTGCTGATTCCCTTTTGAAAGTTCAGAGACTTTGTTCTCTGCTCGGTCGCTTAAATTGAACCTTTCCAATAAATTCATTATGAGTGGTTTAGGATTGCTTACGTTTCGGAGTTTTGCAAAATATTCCAAAACTTCGACGAGGGTAAACTTTTGATACAATCCTCGTTCTTCGGGTAAATAGCCAAATGCTCTATTTTCAGGACGTTGAATACTGCCGTTAAAAAATATTTCACCTGTATCCGGTTGAATAATATTCATTATCATACGAAGCGTTGTCGTTTTTCCTGCTCCGTTGGGACCCAGAAATCCAAATATTCGTCCTGCATTAACTTCGAACGAGACATCAGAAACTGCCGAAACGGACTCAAATTCTTTATTTATATTTCTAAGCGTTAACAATATTCCCTCTCCTTTTTAAAATAATTTCATCTCGATATGTAAAAACTTTAGCGTCATTTTTAAACTTAAATTATTGTTGTCACAAATATATCGTTTTGAATAAAAAAGATTATGCCAGTGATGTCTGTTACGTATGTCCTGCCATATCTGACTGAAGATTGTGAGAAATTTTGTTGTAACATTATTCCATTTCGTTAATGAGCAAACTCTTGCCTGGGATTGAATCCAAAACAGAAATATTAAATAGTTCCGCAAGAGTTGGTGCTATATCAATCGTCCGCACATTTTTTTGAATTTCAATACCAGGTTCAAAATGTTCACTCATAAAAATGAGCGGAACACGTTGATCATAGCGATACGGTGTTCCATGACTTGTACCTTTTGGCATCCTTAGACCGAGTAAATTTTCCTTTGATATAATAACCCAGTCTGGTCCGTAGTTGGGATTCCAGCTATGTTTAACGAGTTTTCCAATTCGATCTAATGTGCTTTCATCTTGCAAAATTTGTTGTCGCGAATAGATGGCTTCTATCCAGTCTGCTTCTTTTGCGAAAGAACGCAATTGTTTGTCCAATCGTTTTACGAGCTTTTTATCATTTCGGATTGCTGGCTGCAAATAATTCCATTCGATAAATATGTCAGAATATTGACCATAATCTAGATCGATAATGCTTTTGAAGTTCTTTTTAAATGCGGAAATATCTTTGCCAATTCGTCTCGCTGCGATCCCTTTTTCTTGTAAGTATTCTGGCAAGGGAATACTGCCATGATCAGATGTCAAAACATAGACGACATCTTGGCCAACAATGGCATTTACATGAGACATAAACTCACCTAGCATTGCATCAATGCGCAGCTGTACGTCTAGATATTCGTGACTAAACGAACCCGCTGTGTGTCCAATAATATCCGTCGAAGAGAGCCCTAAAATTAATACATCCGGTGATGCATCCTTGCCTAAATTTTCATTGATTAAAATTTCTTCGGCGAGTTCGATAGTAATTTTGTCTAAGAATGGCGTAAATCCGAAACCAGAATAATAGTCATCATCAAAACCATTCTCTTCATAGGTAACGCGATGTGGAAAAGCTGGGAAATGCTTTTTTTTATTCATTTCATAAGCATCCGTACGATTAGAACAATCTCGCTCATAAAAATAATTATCGACGGATCGACCATATTTCGTGTAGAAATCATCGGATTTTAGTTTTGTCCAGAGACTATCTTTAAAATCATTGGGTCGTAATTTCGCATTAAAATCAGAAATATAGGTAGGTAAGGCATCAACATAATAAGACGACGTACCGAAGCCTGTACTATCCCAGTTATACCAATAAGCGCCATCTGGATGTTTCCCAGCCATCAATACAGCGGCTCTGTCTTTCCCCGAAACCGATAATACTTTGCTCTCAGGATAGGCATTTTTCAACCAATCACCAAACGTACCGCCCTGAATACGTTGGTAAGAAACGGGTCTTCCGCCTCCTACTGATGTTGCGCTGTCATCAACGATGCAATAAATCTTTTTCTCCAATATGCTATGGTAGAAATTATTCCCGAGTACGCCTTTTTCGCCAGGATATTGTCCCGATAACAAAACGGAGTGGCCAGGTCCTGTCTCTGTTGCAGCATGATCATGCAACGCTTCGGTGTAAAATGTACCTTTATCAAGTAAGGTTCTATATCCTCCGGAATATTCGTCTTTCAAAATGCTAAAAGCGTCGGCATTTAAGCCATCAATAGAAATAAAAACCAACAGTTTTGGGATATTTTGTGATGTCTCATGATGCATTAATGAGCACGTGCTCAATAAAAATACTAAAAATGGAATTATAATTATACGCATAGAATCCTTAAAAATTTACGTTTTCCGACTTTAACAACGAATTCACCACATTCGTTAAATTTATACATTTCATCACTCTCTTTTTCGCCGTTGATGGAGATGGCGTTTTGCTTAAACATGCGTCGCACTTCCCCATTTGAGGATAGTATTTGATTCTCAACTAAAACGCTTATCAACTTCATTTCATCAGCGCATTTTATGTGGGTTTCAGGCATGTCATCCGGTATATCTTTTTTAATAAAGAGATTATCAAATGCCTTCTCTGCTTCCTGGGCTTTGTCCACATTGTAATAGATTGCAATGATATCCCGCGCTAATCTTCTTTTGACGTTGCGGGGATTTTCACCCTTTTTCATGGCGTCATCCAGCGATTGAATTTCATCAAGATTCATATTTGTGGCTAATGTGAAATACTTGATAATAAGCTCATCGGGAATCGACAATATTTTTCCATACATTTGGTCAGGCGCATCTGTCAATCCGATATAATTATGCAATGACTTTGACATCTTTTCAACGCCATCAGTACCTTCGAGGAGGGGAAATGTCATGACCACTTGTGGCTCTAAACCATTGGCGCGCTGAAGCTCGCGGCCTACGAGAAGATTAAATAATTGATCCGTACCACCCAGCTCGACATCAGACCTTAAATAGACCGAATCCTGTCCTTGGGCCAATGGATATAGGAATTCATGGAGTGAAATAGGCGATCCCGATTTATAGCGTTTCGAGAAATCGTCACGTTCTAAAATTTGAGCCACCGTATAATTAGCTGACAATTTAATGACATCATGAAATGTCATTTTGCCGAGCCAATCAGAATTATAGACCACATTCAAATTTTTATCAGAGAGAATAAGTTTTGCTTGCTCCATATAGGAGCTACCGTATTCGCGGGCTTGTTCCAGCGTTATGGGCGGACGTGTTTTGTTCTTCCCTGTCGGGTCACCAATTGATGCGGTGAAATCGCCAATAATGAGTTGGATTTCGTGGCCAAATTCTTGAAATTGCGCTAATTTTCGCAAGGGAACCGCATGTCCAATATGCAAATCGGGGCGACTTGGATCAGCGCCAAGTTTAATTTTAAGGGGCGTATTCGTTTTTTCTGCACGTTGGAGTTTCTTGACGAGTTCATCTTCCGAAATGAGTGTATCAATGCCACGCTTCAAAGCGTCCATCTGTTCATTGATTGCTGGGAATTTCATATTTATATCCTAATTCTATTCAAAATTATTTTTGCGTGCTCTATCCATATCACGCTTCGCATCTTTTTCGATGGATGTATTTCGTTTGTCATGTAAGTCTTTTCCTTTAGCGAGGGCGAGTTGAATTTTTAGTCGTCCTTGTTTAAAATAAAGCATGAGAGGCACGAGGGTATGGCCACTGACTTCTATCTTTTTAATAATTTTTTGTATTTCACGTCGATGCAATAAAAGTTGTCGGGGTCGTGTTGGATCGTGTTGGTCAAACTTATTAGCCGTGTCCCAAGGATTTACATGCATATTAATCAGCATAATATTGCCTCTTTGCGGACGCGCATAAGCTTCGCCCAGCGTCACTTTCCCATCCCGTATCGATTTGACTTCGGTGCCTTTTAAGGAAATACCGGCTTCAAATTTTTCGAGTATGGCGTAATTGTGAAAAGCCTTGCGATTTTTTGCGACAATCTTTATGTGTTCTGTTTCCATCATGGGCGACAAAATAGATTTTTACAATGATTTTACAAGGAAGCTCTCTGATTTAAAATAATATGAAAATATTGTATTAATGCCTTGATTAATACCTATTAAGAATGTTACTTTAAAGTGATGGTTTAAATGAATGATAATATTAGGTGAATAAATTATGACAAATCCAAATATTAAGAAGCTTTATCACTCAATTGGAGAAGTAAGCACCATAACAGGATTAAAGCAGTATGTCCTAAGATACTGGGAATCCGAGTTTCCCCAACTTACGCCTGCCAAGAATCGATCAGGAAATCGTACCTATCGCGAAAAAGATATCGAGCTTATTCAGTTTATAAAGATTCTGTTGTATGAGCGCAAATACACCATTGATGGCGCACGTCAGAAGCTAAAAGAAATTCATAGTGCAGGTTTAGCCTATGATATCTCAAGCCTTGCTCTTAATAAGGACTCGAATGGAAGCAAACCATCGAATGATACGCAAACTAACGACTCATTAAAAGATCAATATGTTGCTTTTTTAACGCGTTTGAAAAATGAATTAGAATCATTGGTTCAAATAATCGAATAATCTTTGATATCAATCTTGTATTTAAACCGTATCTCGATTTAATTCCCTCGCTTTAAAATATATCGGAATGTAGCGCAGCCCGGTTAGCGCGCTTGACTGGGGGTCAAGAGGTCGGGAGTTCAAATCTCCCCATTCCGACAGCTAAGTCACTAAGAATCAGAGAGTTACGGGGAAACGAGAGAGTTTCCCCAAGTCCGAAATATGCCCAAAATACCCCATTTTTACCCCTAAAATACGCGATTAGGTGACGTATTTGGTGACGTGTTTATGGGCATAATACCAATTGACACCTATACTCTGCTATCATATTTTGATTTATGGCAAAACTCATAAAGAACGAAAAAGCGAAAAATCAACCTTGTTGGCTGATCCGATATACGGTTGACGGAAAAGAAAAACAGGTCACCGCCCACGTCACCCAAACACAGGCGAAAAGACTCCTTGCAAAGTACGTGGCTCAGGAAACTATAGAGAAAGAATTTCCACCACCAAAGCCTACAAAGACAATTGAATCCTACTACCTATCTTTTTTGGAATATAAACAGGTCACAGTGAAGAAATCTTCCTATGAGACATACCTACACCTGCTTAAATACTTCGTCAACGAATACGGTCATTCTCATCCCGAAGACATCACCATTTCCCTATACCAAGAGTGGCAAAGTAAGATGCTCAGGACTAAAGTTACAGCCACCTACAACTCCATTATTCGTCATACCCGAGCATTTGTCAACTGGCTCAAGGAAACAGAAGTCATTACCAAGACCCCTAAATGGCATCTACAGTCGGAACATCTAATCGATAGCAAAGCAACCTGGCTAAATGATAAACAACTCAAGCTCATTATGGAAGCTGCAGACCAAGACCTAAGAGAACTCATGACAGTATTATTGCATACAGGCGCGAGAATACGCGAAGTGATACATACACCTTGGGAACAGGTTCATACGGCCTACATCGAGCTCCTAGACACTAAAAACAATAAATCTCACGAAAAGCTTTGGTTGAATAAAGATGCGAGTGCAATTATTGAACGAAGACGTGGAACTGAACCACTCCTTTTCAATTATCACTACTCATACGTCAAAGATCATATCAAAGCCATATCCAATACCCTTAACATACCTTTCACAGCACATTCATTCAGACGAACATGTGGGGCCATTCTCATTAAACGTGGTGTTGGTATCTATGAAGTATCAAAATACCTCAGACACTCATCCGTTACCATCACCGAAAAACACTACCTGAGATTACTCAAATCCGATTACATCAATATCGCCCAAATTCTCGAAAATTAATCAAAAAAACATTTTCACGATTTTCACGATTTTAAAGAAAGAAAAGAAAGTAACATAAAGAAAAGAAAGAACCTTGGTCATGTAAAAGCTTTTTAAAAATTAACAGAATCTTTCTCACTTCGTTTCGAAAGAAATTTAAAAAGTGCAACTCCATTATCAAATTTTATTTTAAAAAAATATAAAAAAAATAATTGTCATATTATAAACCTAACAATGGTATTGGTTTCTGTAAAAAAAAACAAAACCATAACCACACACAAGAGGGAACAATGGTATTGGAATAAAGAACAAAAAAAAAGAATCACATTGGGAGTGAGAGAGAATAAAAAAATGAATGAGATTGGGAGTGAGACTTGTTAAGTATAATCGGGGTGGGTACATTAAAATGGTATTGGGGTCGGTAATTGGTTAGCATATAACTATCAAGTAGAATAAACAATGGTATTGGTTTAGTCTCAGTATGTAAAGTAAAAGAGAACAAAGAATAGAAACAATCATACACAAACACAAAGGTAACAATCGAGATGCATCATAAACAAAGAAGAAGAAGATGATTGTTGTAGTACTCACTCGTGCTTCGCACTCACTCGTACTAGTGGTTTCGTCTTTTCATCTATTCTCGTTACTAATTACTTCGTAACGTATTGATATTGAAGAAGTTAGAGTGGGTAGGTGATAGCTTTACTATTACTCCATACTCGATTCCATACTCTATAATGATTATTTCTTTATGAATATTAAGTTCTAAGAATACTTCTCTATTCTCTATCTTATGTTCCTATTTCATTATGTTTAAGAATACTTCTGTTTCTTTCTCTCTCTCTTTGTATTTCTTGGTTCTGTTTCTTTTCTATGGTTATGGTATTGAATTTAAAGAAAGAGCTCTAAAAGAAAAAGAAAGAAAAGGTTCCGCTTAAAAGAAAGAAAAAGAAAGAATAAGGAGGTCTTTTCATTTCTTTTTCTTTCTCTCTTTGTATTTCTCTATTCTCTTTCTCTATTCTCTTTCTTCTCTATGATTGTGGTATTGTGATTACAGTTCTTCTTCTCTTCACATATCTCTTATGATTTCATAGTTCTTTTGTTTTTGCTTTCGATTGATTGCAGATGAACTGTGATCACAAATATTAATTGACAAAGGGAGTCTACCATGCCTAAAGCAAAAACAAAAGCAACAGTTGAAATAACAACATTTATCGTCAATGCACTTGGCGATATTAGGACGTTTAACGATATGAACACGGGCGAAGCCCGTACCATATCAAACTTTCTTGGATATATGAGACGCGGTGAAGATACCGTAGATCATATATCATACGCTATTCTCGATAAAGATATCGAGACAGCAAAAAAGATGCTAGCACATGCTAGCAAGAACAACTTAAAATTGGTGTTTGAATTCACCGAGTTTAAGTTGGATAGTTCCAAGCATGACACTTGGACTGAGCTTTATGGTCATGTGACATCCGCTAGATTCATAGAGAAACCAAAGCAATCACTATCCGCTAGTGTTCTTGCACTAGCAAGTAGTATTGCATAACCATTTACAACCCCTTGAGCATTCCGCTTGAGGGGTTGTTTTTATAAGTATTGCGCCAGGAGCTATAATCGCTCACTGGTTAGCACGTGACGGAATGCGGTACACGCGAGAGTATATCGCATAGTTCTAAGGCTAGGGTAATCACTGCCCTAGCTTCCGTCATTATTTTTTACTTGTCAGTTCTAAACAGCCTTTTCTAAACAGCCTTTTCTAATCTTTTTTTTTGTTGTCTAAACGGCCTGGAATAGAGTGTATCTTTTAATATTCCAACAAGAATATGTATATAGAGAGCTATTGGATATTGGACTTGCCTGAGTATCAACGACTTACAGCATCCAATACCCCTTTTGGACTAATCTTTATTGGATTCGCTGAAAGCGTTGCTATGACTGCGTTTGAGCTATCCAACCAATCTGTTTGTCCAATTTTGGATATTGGATTTTAACATTCTTTGGTCTTGGTTTTGTGTTTCTTTTTTTTCTTCCTTTTTTTTTGGGTTCTGTTCCCCCTCATAGTTCTTCTTTCCCTTTTAGTGAGTGCTTCGGAATAAACCGACCTCACATGTAAAGGAGTTTACTATGCCAAAATTAAAGATTGGTGAAGTCACTATTTTGTCAGATTCCAAAGTGACACCACCACCAACC
>ERZ889078.386-NODE-386-length-39853-cov-9.149982_pt1 | contig 39853 bp, 26 predicted proteins | sample MGYA00521266_ERZ889078 | MGnify/ENA primary metagenome ERZ889078 (study PRJEB32303, sample SAMEA104408618) | aquatic metagenome | biome: Brackish water; feature: Pelagic; material: water | place: Baltic Sea | collected 2014-06-16T06:34:00 | depth 76,534 m ... | reverse complement strand
TCTCCACCGCCCGCCGAGCGCCCTGTTTTCACGGGATGCCTCTCGCAAGAACCCGAGGACTCTCGTGAAAACAGGGTGTTTGGCGTGTTGAGTTTGTTGAGCGCGACAACAATTGTCGCGCGTCAACATGCGCGCCCAGTTCGAGGGGGGGCAGTTTTCACGAGTACAGGGGGGTCAATTCTGGGTAGCGTCGAAGACGGTGGGCTTCACCGGATTGTGGCGGTTTGGGGACGCCGTCTACAGGCGTCGTTCACGGTTGAATGGCTCGGACGAACCCGTCGTGTCTGGGAGCGCAGGATTCGAGCGATGGGCCTACATACAGGTGGGCTCGGATGCCCCCCGATTGCGCATCATCTCAGCACCCTGCGACGCAAGTCATGACGACGGCGCCTGACTCGTGGCTGCCCGAAGTACACTGCGATCGTGGATCTTGCTGGAGGCCCGAGGACAAGGGCCGCACCGTGCGAACGGGGCCGCTAGTACAGGAACTCGAAGTAGTGCATCGACGGAACTGCGACGGTGCGCTGGACATGAAAGACGCCGTCATGCACGTCCAACACGCCCTGCTCCGGGAACACGAAGCCGCCCCAGCTCGCCGCCGTGCCGTCCATGCGCGCCCATCGGTATCCCACGGTCTTCGCGTCCGTTGGGATCCCTTTCACTTCTACCCGCAAGTTGTGCATCAGCACTTCTTTGGCGCTGGGTACTGTCACGTGAAGGTCGGCCACCATGGCGCGGATGACCCGCTTTCGGCCTTCAGTCACAGCCGGGAAGGGAAATTCGCCGGCCGCGACACAGTCGATTGGTTGGCCGAGCTGATCGACCGCGCTCGACACGCAGTTTTCTCGGGTCGCGATTGCGATGAGCCCTCGCACTTCATTGCTCTCAACTTCGCCCGAGAGCCCGACGGCATCGGGGCCGTGCTCGACCACAACCATGCCCTTGTGCCGGGCGTTGGCGGCGATGTCCGGACATCCCTTCGGATCTGCGCAGCCGTCTAGCGTTCCGCCGCCGCTGCCAAGGAAGTCGCTGTTGAACCAGAATGCATGCCAAGCGCCGGGTTTCAGGTCACCCGGCGACACCGGTTTCGGCTGGTCGAACCAGAGCAGATCGCTGTCGAGGGCGGTTTGGGCCAATTCGGTCGGACTGAACTCGCTCGGGTTCTTCGTCGGGAAGCGCATGACGCGGCCGACCGTCGCGCCGTCCACATAGCCCTGCCACAAGATCTTGGTCGCCGAATAGAAGGCGCCCAGGTATGCCGAGAATCGGGTAGCGTCTTTGGCCAAGCTCTCAGGCACCTTGCTGTCGTTGAGACGCAGATCGGTGACAAACAGGCGTATTGGGTTGCCAGATTCGTCCTTGAGTCCCTTTTTGTCGGCGTAGGCGCGCACGTGTTTGGCGATGTCTCGCGCTTCCACGGGCGTCGCCGCTTCAACTTCGAACGACAGCACACTCAGGGCCAGCTTCTGAGCGACGACGTAGTCGATGAAGTCGTACAGCCACGACCGTTTGGGGTCGGATGCGTCCGTGTTCGAGGCCTCCGCGGAGCTTCGGATGACGACGGAGGGTCCATACAGCAAGACCGAGTTGGCGGGGTAGGGGAACTCCTCGCGCATCTCTTTGGCAAACGCCTTGTAGGTCTTGAGCCAGGTCGATTTCGTCGCGGTCGTGAATCCTCCCGCGCCGTTGGGATCCCGGCCGAACTCAATGTCGAACAGACTCGCGCTGCAGCGCCAATCCTTCTCTTGGCCAGCCGGCGGATTGCAGACGATCTCGCTCTTCTTCTCTGCCGGTAGATCGCGATTGTAGCGCTTCGTGATCCTGCGCACGACCTGGGCCCAGCGTGTGATGTCCGCGTCCGCGTTGCCGATCACCGCCCCGAGCTGCTCGGCGACAGGCTTGCCAGCCTCCGTCATGCCGACGTTGCCGTAGGCGCAGGTGCCTTTGCCGTCGCCCAAGCCGAAGCCGGCGGTCCACAGGGGCACCCGCCGGGCGTTGCGAACGGCGCCGACAAGGTCGTCCAACTTGTTGAAATTGTAGTTGGCGATGATGTTTGGATCTTTGGTGCCGTCCGGAAAGATCCCTTGAATCGAGTGGTCGCAGCCGTACCCCATCGGGATCCGAGACCAAAACGCGCTCAGGTTGCCGTAGGTCTTCGCCTTCGCGTTGGCGTCGTCATCGAGCTCTAGCGCCTTGATGGGTGCGCCGATCACGCCGCGCATCTCCGCGACGCGTCGCATGTCCTTCGTTGCGATGGTCGCACACGCCTTGAAGCTACCGTCTTTGTGGCGGCAGGTCGCCGCATCGATCACGACCGAGCGCATCCGCACCTCGTTGGTGTCTTTGGGCAGTGTGGCCTGGGGATCGGTCATACAGCCAGCTGACCATAGAGTCAGCGCGACCATCATTGAGCGTCGGATGAGCATTGGTTGTCCTTTCTATGACGCGGGGTTCGCGCCGGCAACAGTATCGTGCCGGCGCGCGATCCAGGTCAAGTCTCCGACGACTTGCGCCGCGGAACGCGCAGCATAGCCAAAAAGCCGCCGTTCGGGGCGTTGGCGATGCGTAATTCGGTCAAATTTCGTCGTGCCACCGTCGCTGCGGAGGTCAGCCCGATGCCGAGGTGACCATGACCGTGTCTGACGAGCTTGGTCTGGGCGGCGGCGGCCAAGTCGGGACAGCCTGGGCCGTTATCGGAGACGCTGAAGTCAACGTAGGTCGGCGTGGCTCGGATCCGAATCGCGACGCTGCCCGATTCGCTTCCTTTCATGGCCTCGCAGCTGTTGTGGACCACCGCGCGTAAGACGTGGCGAGCGTCACCTGTCGGCCAGGCCGCATGTGCTGCATCGCCGGCCGGGTCATCCCAAGTGAAGTCAGTGGCGGCTTGTCGGCAGTGCATCATGAGCTCCAGCTCGACATTGCGCCAAGTCGGCGCGCTCGCCGCCGGTTGGCGAACGATGGCGCTCACCGCGCGCTGCGCGGTCATGCGTGCCAGCTCGAGCTGCGCGGGCAACACATTTAGCTGCGACAGATCGGCTTGATGTCCCAACTTGAGTCGCAGCAGATCGGTGTGGGCAAAGGCTGGTACCAGTGCGTTGTTCAGATCGTGCGCGAACTTACGGAGCCGCTCTGACCAACGGTTGAGCTCGTCCCAGTCCATAGGCGCGACGGGGTGAGCCCCGGTCCATTGCTGATCAGTCATGGCGCCGGTGGGGTGCAGGTTTGGGACAGGGACCACAGCCCGGAGCCGAGGCGACCGTCGGGGCCGAGGCCGCTCCAGACCCAGGATCGTCGGCCAATGTCGTCATAGTGTCCGATTGACCCGACCAGACTGTCCGGCATCGTGGTCAGACCGCCTTCATCCAGAAACACACGGGGCGCGCCGTTGCACTGTCCGATGCTCAGGCGCATCTGCACGCTCGCGTCAGTCCATGTCGACGTCACGAGGCCCGGACACGTCTGCTTGTTCGCGTCCACCTTGGCGTACTGGACTGCGGGCTGGAGCGCCAGAATACCGTGGTTTCCGGCGGCATCAAAGAGCACCGGCGTGAACGCTGGCTGGCCGAACTGGAGTCGCAGCAGGGGCTTGGTCGGCAGCGTGGTGCCGTCCAGGTCGGCGAACGTGGGCACCGCGTGATAGCCGAAGACCGGTGTGCTCAGGGTCGGCACGCTCCAAAGCAGTGACGTGTCGGGGCCGTAGCACGGGTTGTCTGTGACGGCCAACTTGGCGCCGCTAGCGGTCTGGTAGACGATCACCCACTCCCCCGGTTGCCGCAGCTGTGTGTTGCTGTCGACAGACTCAAGGAAATTTGCGCCGCCGGCCACAAGCAGCGAATCGGCGGCTGAGATGTACGTCACGAGCTGGCCGTAGCCAGGAAGCGGCCGATTGGTCCCCACGGGGTAGTTCTTCGCGACGTCTTGCCATGTCATCGTAGCCAAATCGAGGACCCAAAGGTTGTCGGTTGGCGCCGTGTCATGGAAGCCGCCAAAGCTGATGAGGCGGCGCCGGGCCTTGTCGACGACGACGCTGGACCCGGCGAGAAGCGGGCCGGCCTTGTCCTTCGGCAGTGACGTCAGCACACCGGTTGGCAACGCCAGCTGGTGGACGGCGTCAGTGACCTCAAGCAGTTGGGATGTCGCCTGTTTTGATTTTCGGAAATCGAGGCCAGCGCGCCAGATTCGCTCGGCTTTGAAGACAGGCGTGTCCACCGTCAGCTTGAGTCCACCAGCGAGCACGAGCGCTTTGGTGCCAGGGTCAACGCCGGAAATTCCGAAAGCAAACGGGGGCAGTCCAGTCGCGACCTGCGTCCACGCGCCAGCGTCGTCCGCGCACCATGCGTCTGTGAGCGGGAGCACCCGCGCCGTTGTTTGGCCCTCATCGGGAAGGTCGAAGCCCAGCCCTCCCGCCGCGCATAGCCCAACGCCTGCAGCGTAGCCGCTCGCCGCGCCCACGCGCGGCCGTGGGGCTGGGGCGTCCAGGCCTTCGAGTTGGATCGCGCCGTTCGAGAGCGCTACGGGGCCGTCGGTGCTGAGCCGGTGCCAGGGCTCTGAGGTGCCGCCGGTGCGGCGATATCCACCCAAGACCAGGGTCGTGCCGCCGAGTTGGCCGCTCCAGCCGCCACTGCGTTCTAGTTTGGCGAGCGGTGTTGCGCTGTCGTCCGACCAAACCAAGCTTGTCGCGGTCTCAGCTGGTCCCCCAAACACAGCGCGTCGGGCGCCACCGGCGCTGGGCGCGCTGGCCACGTGCCCTCCAAAGATCGAGAGGGTGCCGTCAGCGCGCAAGACGCACATCGCAGCCAGCCGGCTAGGCGCGGATCCGCTCGCCGCGACAACGTCGAGGCTCACGCCGGCTGACGTGGCGCGGATGCGGTACGTCGCGCTGGGCTCGCCGACGGTTGGGTTGGAGAGCACCAGCGCATAGGCGCTGCCACCGATGGCTGGCACCAAGCACCCTGGCGTACCCGTCAACTTGGCAAGACCGGCAGGCGGTGCCGGCAGCGTCAGGGCCTGCCAAGCCGACGCGCCGCCAACCGCAACCCAATGCGCCGCTGCTGGGCTGGTGGGGGAGAACAGAACGAGCCGTCTCGTCGCGCCGCTGCCCACAATCGCCGCAGACAACCCATCACCCTGAGCGGCCAACGTCAGCGGCGGCACGTCGGCCGCGATCGTCCAGATCATTTGCGTGTCGAGCGCCCACACTTTGTCCGAGGTTTGGCCATCGATTCGACCGCCGACCAGGAGCGTTCGCTTACCGTCTGGGTCGGCGACGAGCGCGCCGCCGTCTACCGCCCCGGGGGCCTGGTTCCGTAGCCGTTTCCACGCTGCAGGCGTGTTCGGGGTGACGTCGAGCGTCCACAGGTCGGCCCGTATGCTAGCGCCGATCGGTGAGTACACCGCGCCGCCATACACGAGGAGTCGGGTCGGATCTCCCGCGAGGGCGGCCGACCAGTGGAGCCGGGGCTGCGGTCGACCGGCGAAGCGCTCGACGAAGCCAGCATCGTAGGGCACCGCTGAGCAGACCGCGCGTGTCGCGTCGCCACTGCAGGCGACGACAGGTGGGTTCGCTGGCGCGCCGCTTGGACAAATCAGCGTCTTGGCGCCGCAGACGTTGCACGCTTCGCCCGTGTTGAGGATCGGCGACGTGGCTGACGCTTGCCACGTGAAGTCCTCATCGCTTTTGCCGTCGCAGTCATCGTCCACGTAGTTGCAGCGCTCAGGCAGCGCGACCGATTGCGAGCCATTGCCGTGCACGGAGCAGGTGATGAGCTTGTCTGTACCGCACTCGACTGTGCCTTGTGGGACTTGACCATTCGCGTCGGCCTGCGCGCAGACGCCATACAGCCCGGCGCAACCTTGTCCGACGGACTTCTTGTTGAACGTCAGGTCTTCGTCAGTCAGGCCGTCACAGTCGTTGTCGAGCCCGTCGCAGAACAGCTCTGTGCCTTGCCAATCCGGCACTTTCGCGGCGTCGAGGTGGCACTGGCAGCCCACGCAGCCCAGCACGACGCCCGTGTACGTCGGTGCTTTCTTGGCACAGACGATGGTCACGTCGCTGAGGTGGTCCGCGCACACGCCTGTGTTGCAGAACTGCTTGACGTCGGGCAGGCCGGTCTTTTGCGGGTCGGTCACGGAGAGGTCGTAGGCGTCGACCATGCAGTCCCCGTCGAAGTCGTGCTTGTTCGACTGAAGGGCGTCGATTTTACCGTCCTTGTTGGTGTCGGTTGGGCTCGAGACGTTGCCGATCTCCGCCTTGTCGGAGAGGCCGTCGCCGTCGCTGTCTTCGTTTTGCGGGTCTGTACCGAGGGCGAGCTCAGTCCCGTTGGTCAGCCCGTCGCCGTCGTAGTCATCGTCGTTGGTCTGGCAGATCTGAGCGATGCAAATGCCGCCGGCGCACTCCGAGTCGGCCTGGCACGATTTGGTGCACCGGCCACGAAAACACACGCCACCTGAGCATTCGCTGTCGGAGCCGCAGGTCGAACCATAGCGTCGCAAACCGCTGGTGTTGCAGCTCTCGCAACTTTGCAGGACCACCGCTCCAGAGATGAGGAGGCTCATCGCCAGAACGAGGTGAATCGGACTCGCGCGCATCAAAGCTCCTGCCGGGTGGCCCATCGAGCCTCGTCCAAACCTGCTCCCCGTTGGGTTGCCAGCGTATCCGAACGCTAGCAGAAGCTCAGATCGCCAGCAATTAGCGCTACGCCGCGCGTCGTCTTAGCGCTGATACCGACCGCTGCGTGGTCCCATCGGTCTCACTCTGGTCCCATTCGGCGGTCTCACCAGGCGCGCTTCGATTTGTAACTACGTGAAAATATGCGATTTCAAACTTGGCACGGCCCTTGCGATGTTCAGTGCCTCGAAGGAGGTGACCATGTTGGCAAGAGTGCAGAGTGCAGCGGTGGTGGGGGTCGACGCGCAGCTGGTCGATGTCGAGGTGCAGACCTCGCAGGGCACCCCCCTGATGGACATCGTCGGCTTGCCGGAGATGTCGGTGCGGGAGTCCCGGGTGCGGGTGCGCAGCGCGATTCGTCACAGCGACCTTCGTTTTCCGCGCGCCCGGGTCATCGTCAACCTGGCGCCAGCCGACCTGCGCAAGGAAGGCACCTATTTGGATCTACCGGTCGCTTTGGCTGTGTTGGTCTGCACTGAAGACGTCAGCGCCGACGACCTGAGCGGATGGCTCGCGGTCGGTGAGCTGGCGTTGTCGGGCGCCCTCCGTCCGGTGCGGGGCGTGCTCGCGGTCGCGGAGTTGGCGCAGCGGCTGGGCTTGCGGGGGGTGATCTGTTGCCCGGCGAACGCCGCTGAAGCTCAGGCCGTTCCTGGGATCGAGGTGCGTCTCGCTGGCGACTTGGCCAGTCTCGTCGCCGCGCTGCGAACAGGCGTTTGGCCCGAGGTTCCAGTCTTTCCGGTGGTCACGGCCCACACCGCCCAGCCTTGTTGGTCGGACATACGAGGTCAGGACGTCGCCAAGCGCGCCATGGAGGTAGCGGCGGCTGGCGGCCACAACATCGTCATGAGCGGCACGCCTGGGACTGGCAAAACGATGCTAGCTCGTCGACTGCCAGGCATCTTGCCCGCCCTCACCGTCGTTGAGGCCCTGACCGTCACCAAAGTCCACTCCGTCGCCGGCCTGCTGCCGCGCGGTGGCGGTCTGCTCCACCTGCGCCCCTTTCGTGCGCCACACCACAGCGGCAGCGCGACGTCGTTGGTTGGCGGCGGCAGCCTACCACGCCCGGGTGAGGTCTCTCTGGCGCACGGCGGCGTCCTCTTTCTGGACGAGCTGCCCGAATTTCCCCGCGGCGTCGTGGAGACGCTGCGACAGCCGCTCGAGGATGGCTTCGTCACGATCGCCCGCGCCCGTCAGGTCGTGCGCTTTCCCAGCCGTTTCATGCTCGTCGCCGCCCTGAACCCCTGCCCGTGCGGGTGGGCAGGCTCGTCGGTCCACCCGTGTCGCTGCACCGAGGCTCAGCTTCAGCGCTATCAGAGCCGTCTGAGCGGCCCCTTGCTCGACCGCATCGACATTCAGATCGAGCTGCATCCGCTCCCTTCTCACTTGCTGCGCGGCCTGTCCCGCGGCGAGCCAACGGCGGTCGTCCAGGCACGCGTGGCCCGCGCGCGACAGCGCCAGCTCGATCGTTATGGCGACGTGTCGCAGGCCACCAACGCGAGCGTGCCGATGAGCACGCTGCGGAAACAGATGCCGCTGGCCGAAGGCGTGCACGACGTGCTGCTGCGTGCGCTTGCGACATTTGGTCTCTCGCCGCGGGCGCACGACCGCATCTGGCGTGTCGCCGCGACGATCGCCGACCTCGATCAAGCCGTCGCCGTGGGGGTCGAACACATCGCTGAAGCCCTGCAATACCGGCGTTTCGACCAAGTTGCGATGGCGGCTGCCTGAGGGTCTTCGGACGCTTGACCACACGTTGCGAGAGGTCCTCGCAGACGACTTCGACACCGATGGACGGTGTCGTCGGCGCGCAATCGTCGCGCCACAGGGGAGAGAGAAGATGAGCATCATGAAACTGAAGCGCGGTACGGATGAGGGGGCGCTGAGCGGCCTTGTGCAGAAGCTGGAGAAGGCGTTTGGGCGCGGCATCCTGATGTCGCTCGACGGCGACTCGGTGTGGGATGAGGGGGTGATCCGCACCGGTTCATTCACGTTGGACCGCGCCCTTGGCATTGGCGGCATCCCGAAGGGCCGGATCGTGGAGATCTATGGCCCCGAGGCGAGCGGCAAGACCACCCTTGCCCTGAGCTGCATCGCGGAGGCGCAGCGCGACGGTGGGGTGTGCGCGTTCATCGACGCGGAGCACGCCCTCAACATGACCTATGTCCGTGATATCGGCGTCGATTGTAGCCAGCTGTTGGTCTCCCAGCCCGATTGTGGCGAGCAGGCGCTGGAGGTCGTTGAGCAGCTCGTTCGCAGCGGCACCGTGGCGCTCATCGTCGTCGATTCGGTCGCCGCGCTGACGCCGCGCGCCGAGATCGAGGGCGAGATGGGTGATCACAACGTCGGCCTGCATGCCCGACTGATGAGTCGCGCGATGCGCAAGCTGGCGGCCTTGGCTCACAAGAACGGCACGACGCTGCTCTTCATCAACCAGATCCGCCACAAGATCGGCGTGATGTTCGGCAGCCCGGAGACCACGACCGGCGGCAACGCGCTGAAGTTCTACGCCAGCTGTCGCCTCGATGTGCGTCGGATTGGCTCTCTGAAGCGCGGCGACGAGATCTACGGCAACAAAGTCCGGGTCAAGGTCGTGAAGAACAAGATGGCGCCGCCCTTTCGCAACGTCGAGATCGAACTGCACTTCGGCACCGGGTTCTGCCACGCCGGCGAGCTGCTCGACGTCGCGCAGGAGCTCGAGGTGGTGACGCGCAGCGGCGCGTACTACCGACTGGGCGAGGAGCTGCTCGGGCAGGGCAAGGCCGCGGCCGTCAAGAAGCTGGAGGCAGACGCGGAGTTGATGGCGCGTGTCGAAGACGCCATCCGCGCGACGGAGGTGGTCGCCGCCGAGGCATAGGTCGCCTCACCGCCCCAGCAATTCAGAGACCCCGCAGACTCGCGTGACCGTTCGTCACGCAGTACGGCGATCGCTCGACGTCGGGATGGTTCGAGCTAGACAGGGGCCAACGGTGCCCACGGACGCGTCGAGGGACGCAATTGGAGGAAGGTATGGCTGATCTCAACAAGGTGCTGCTCATTGGTCGTTTGGGCGCAAAGCCGGAGATGAAGGCGACGCCGGCCGGCGGCGCGGTGGCGCGGATGCGTTTGGCCACCGGTCGTGTGCGCAAGGGCGAGGGAGAGAAGGACGACGTGCACGAGACCGATTGGCACGACGTCATCGCCTTCGGCAAGCTCGCCGAGACGTGCGGGAGTTTCCTGGAGAAGGGGCGCCAGGTGTTCGTTGAGGGCCGCATCTCGAGCGACGTGTGGACCGACAAGGACGGCAAACGTCGGCTCTCGCGCGAGGTCATCGCCCGCCGCGTTGATTTCCTCGACCGAAAGCCGCTCGAGCAGGCGCAGGCCACCGCGGGCTAGCCGCGGTTTGGCTAGGTCTTGGCAGGTCTAGTTCGGGCTAGCCAGCTCCGGCTAGGCGTACAACGGCGCCAGGTTGGCGCCGGGGAGCGGCCCAGGCCGCCCCTGCCGGGTTCGTGGCGGGTTGTAGTAACCAAAGCGCAGTTTGGGGAAGCGCGCGCGCAGGGTGTGGATAAAGGGAACAATCCCGATTGGATCCTCGACCGCGCCTTCCCCCAGCTCGCGGAGGTACAGCTCCGGATCGATGTTCAAGTTGCGCAGCTGGATCATGGTGATCCCGCCCGCTTCAATGAACGCACACAGGCTCTCGATCTCTGCTGGGCTGTCGCTGACGCCGGGAAAGACGAAGTAGTTCAAGGAGACAAAACGACCGCGGGAGGACATCTCGCGGGCCGATTGCAGCACATCGGCGAGCGTATAGCCGCTGGGCCGGTAGTAGCGGTTGTAGTAGGGCTCACGCAGGCTGTTGACGCTGATGCGCATGGCGTCGAGGCCGGCCTCAGCAAGCTGCGCCACGACTTTGGGCAGCGACGCGTTGCTGTTGAGGTTGATGACGCCTGCCGACGTGCGCTCGCGGATGCCGCGGACGGTCGCTTCGAGCACCGGTCCCTGCACCAACGGTTCGCCTTCGCAGCCTTGGCCGAAACTCACGACGCCGTTGGGCTCCCGTTCGAGGTGGGTCACGGCGACCTCGACGAGGTCTTTGGGATTGGCCGGGATCTGCAGGCGTGCGTGGGCGGCCTCGATGTTGACGTCAGGCTGGTCGGAGATACAGCCGAGGCAGGCCGCGTTGCAGGTCGAGGCGGCTGGCAGCGGCGCCTCCCAGCGACCGAGGAAGTAGTTCTGCGCCGCGCGGCAATGATAGACCAGCGCGCAGTGCTCGAGGTGGCGAACTGTGGCGTTGAGCGGGTAGCGGAGCTTGAACTCCAGCACGCGCGCCTCGACCTCGGCCACGTCAAATCGATAGGGATCTTGGCGTTTGTCGCTATCGACCCGGATCGCCGGGGTGTACAGCCGGCCGTTCATCCAGCCGACCGCGCCATAGGCGTACAGCGGCAGGTCCGGCGCGCCCTCGCGCGTCTCGTAAGCGGGATGGTAGAGGCGCACATAGGCGGGCGCGACAAAACCACTGACCGCGTTCAGCTGACCACCATCGGGTCCCTCGTTGAGCTCGATGACGTCGTCCGTCTCGGGATCGATCGCGAGCGGCGAGCGGCCAGGCAGGGCGAAGAGATCACTGCCCTTCGGCAGCTGAATCAGCTCCTCCAGCTCCGGGCGACGATACGACTCGCCATCCCAAACCAGCATCTCCAGCTCGGGATGATCAAAGATCCGTCCTTCTTCGTCTGCAACCATCACGCGTGGGTACCTATCCGCCATCTCCGCCATCCTCCCCGCCAGATGGGCGAGCGCGCGGCAGTGTGGCAGAGCTGCGCTAGAAGCGCATCTTCGCGTCGAGCAGCACGTTGACGGCGGCCGGCGACCCCGTCGCCAGGCCACCCGCTGTGAAGTAGGCGTCGTCCGAACCTGGCTTCGCGAGCGGCACCTGCACACCAAGGCCGACGTTCACCGGGCCCAGGTAGCCGCGCACACCGCCAGTGAAGAGCCAAGTTCCGCCCATCGCGTCAGCGTTCTTGATGTCAAACATGCCGTCGAGTTCGAGCGAGACGCCGATCCACTTCATGTAGAGCAATAGGCCAGAGCCGGCCTGCACATAGGCCATGTCGTTGAGCGCTGTCTGGCCCTCACGCACAGCCACCATGTGTACGTACTCGCCGTGCAGGCTCCACTGCAGGAACGTGAAGTCCATCCCGACGATCGCAAACGGCGAGACCGTCGCGTACTCGTGGAAAAAGCGCGGCGCTGCGCTCACGTTGGCGAGGGCGAGCAGGTTCGAGTCGTCGGTGCCCGTGGGCGCCCAGCCGCGCACACCCACCGTCCAGCCGAAGGCCGCGCCGGCCGCGCCGTGGCTCGATCCCGTGGAGAACTCCAGCCCTAGGTTGCCGAGCTGCAGAGAGGGCATGTCGAGCTGATCGCTTGAGAACCCGGCGATCGCGATGTCCGCCCGGATGCGCAGATGCTTGAAGTTCACGGCGACCCAAGGCGACAGGGAAAACGTCAGCGTGTCGTCCGGATCGTTCATGATGTCGACCATGTCGGCGATGGTCTTCAGCTTGGCCGAGTCGATGGCGTCGATCGCGGCGGTCTGCTCCGGGCTCAACGTCGCGCCCTGTTTTGTCATCTCCTCTTTTAGCGCAGCTTTGTACTTGTCGAGATCACCGCTGTTCGCCAACGCCCGCATCTGCTCCGTGTCGGCGTACTGCAGGTATTCCTGCATCGCGGCTGCCTCCGGGTTCTCCTTGGCGTAGCTGTCGAGCTCCTTTTTCACGACCGCCTTGATGATCGCGTTGACCGGCGCGATCGAGAACTTCAGGCCGAAGTCGAAGAACTGATCGGTGGTGTCCGGTCGCACGCTGCGCCCGGCGAAGAGATCGCCGTTCTTGAAGGGTTTGGCGCTGGCCGGTGTCGTCACCATCGTCGTGAGCGCGGTGAGACTGGCAGCGAGCGCCAGCAGGAGAGGTTTGTGGGGCGCGCGTCGGTGTGTATGCATAGGGAGAGCTCCAACAGATGTGGTCACCAGGACTTCATGGCCACTGTATCGCCAGCGCTGCGACCCGGCAAAAACGGGCCGCCAGAGGGAGTAGCCCTGCACCAGGGCGGGGCCGACGGGAGGCGCTACGCCAGCAGATCGTAGTCGCCGGCAGCCCGAAACACACGGCCAGCGTTCTTGCACTCCTGCCGCGCAGCGTATTCCATGTGGCTGTCGTTCAACGGCTTCTCTTCCGCCGCTGCCTGATAGGCTGCGCGCAGCACCGCGTTCTTGATGTGACCACCCGAGAGTTCGTACTGCTTGCCGAGCATGTCCCAGTCGACATCCGCGTCGATCGGGCACGTGCTCGGCACCAGCGTCTGCCAGATCTTCGCCCGCATCTCCGGCTCTGGGAACGGGAAGTCGACTTTGAACTGGATCCGGCGCTTGAACGCGTCGTCCATGTTCTTGTCGATGTTCGTCGTCAGCACGACGATGCCTTCGAAGTTCTCGATCTCCTGCAGCAACATGTTGGTGGCCATGTTGCTGTAGCGATCGACGCTCGACTCGACCTTGGTTCGTTTCGCGAAGAGCGAATCGGCCTCGTCAAACAGCAGCATGCCGTGGTTAGCGCGCGCGGTTTCGAAGATCTTCTCGATGTTCTTCTCGGTCTCGCCGATCCACTTGCTCACCACCCGCGGGATGCTGATCTGAAACAGCTCCATGCCCAGCTCGTTCGCCAAAATCGTGCAGCACAGCGTCTTGCCGGTGCCAGGTTCGCCGGAAAACAGCGCGACAAGACCCTTGCCGGTACTCATCTTCTCGTTGAAACCCCAGTTATGCAGCACGTGGCCGCGGTACTTGGCGGCGGTGAACAGCTCCTGGATGTCGAGCATGGTCTCCGGCGGCAGCACCACATCGCTGAGCGTGAGATGCACCTGCTTGCGCACTGCGTATTCGTCGAGGCTGGCGCGAATCTGCTCATGGCAGGCCTTGCGCAAGATCTCCTTGGTGATCTGCGGATCGCCCGGGTTTGCCGCATATGCGCGATTGACTGCGACCTGCATGGCGTTGCGGACCAGGGCGCCGGGGAACGCGTAGATCCCGGCCAGCTCACGCAAGGAGCAGTCGTCGGCGAATCGCACCCCTTTAGGCAGGTGAAGCGCAAACAGCCGCTCACGTTCGCGCGGCCCTGGGGTCGGCAGCATCAGACGCTGCACCACGAAGCGATCGAGGTTGCTGTCGAGTTCGTTGCTGTCGCGCGACGTCAGGATGACGATGCCAGGATGGCGCTGCAGGGTGACCTGCACCTCGTTGACCTTGGAGGACTGCTTGCCGAGCAGGCCGTCGACACCGTCCAGCACCACCACGGCGCCGGCGAGTCGTGCCTGATCGAGCCCCGAGAGCAGCGTGCGTCGGAACTGCTCGTCGTGCATGTCGCTCAGGCGCGCCGCGTCGAGCTCAAGAATCGGGCGATTCAGCCGATTGGCCAGCGCACGAACGAGCAAACTTTTACCGACGCCGGGTGGACCGCTGATCTCCACGACCAACCCGGTGGGCAGAGAAAAGGGCGTGACCGTTGTGCCGTCGCCGTGGCCTGTGTGCTGCTCGAGGAGACTGAGGAGGGGGGTGAGGATCCCCTCCGCCAGCACCACGTCGTTCAGCGTCACGGTTGGCGTCTCAAACGACGCCATATCTTCCATCGCCGAGTCGAGCAGGCCGACTTCGCCGAGCAACAGCTGCATCGCGCGCGGCGCCGGCGAGATCTCGTAACTCAGCAGGTTGTCGCCGCCAGCGTCACGCGGACGATCGAGGCTGACCATCCGCGACTGCAGCAGACTGCCGCCAGACGAGAAGCGGCTCCGCATCGCCAAGCGCTCCACCGGATCATCGGTCAGAAACTCCAGGCACAGGCGCACGTCGACATAGTTGGCGAGCAGGTTGTCATTGAAACGCGCGATCGCGTCTCTGATCTCCACGTCCACATGCGGCGCGACCGCCAGGATGAGCATGCTGCGGTCGATCGCGTCGAGGTCTCCCTGGTCGACCAGCACGTCGATGGGCAGATCGATCTTCGCCCCGTCCGCCTCGGCCGCGATCGCCGCTAGGGTCCGCTCAAGTCGCGCCACGTCGGCCGCGGTCGCCTCGACAGAGAGCTGCGCCTCTTCGCGTGTTAACCCCGCCGCGACGGCCTGCCGCACCTGGGTAGCCATCTGCAGCTGCCGGCGCATGTGCGTGCAGGCGTCCGCCAGCCAGCGTTGGCAGAGGCGTGTGCGAAACTCAGGGTCCGTTCCCGAACGTGCCATGGGTGCTCCTCAGGGCGATGACGACGATTCACTGTCTCCGCGCCGCGTGACGTGCGCCGTCGCGGCCGCAGCGCCAAGACAATACCACGAACCCGTGCCCGCGCGCCTAGCCCAAGAGCGGCGTGACGACGCGCCGAATCAAGCCCACATCGGCGGTTGGCAACTGTGCGCTTCCCCCGCGCTAAGAGTCGGGTATGGTTCCGCCGCGCATCGCCTGAGCGAGCGCTACCCTGGATCCTGGCATGCATGACGTCGGCACCGCGCTCCTCTACCTCGCCTTTCTCGCGACCGTCGCGACCGCGCTCGTCGGTTACGTCGGCGCAAAGCTCAGGTCGCCCTCGCTGCTCGACGCGGGTCGGCACCTCATGTTCGCCTCGTGGTTGATCTACCTCGCCATGAGCGCCGCGCTGGTCTACGGCCTCGTCACCCACGACTTCAGCAACAAGTACATCGCCGCGTACACCGATCGCGACATGCCGTTCGCCTACCTGCTCGCCGGATTCTGGGGCGGGGAGAAGGGCGCGCTGATGTTCTGGACGGCCGTTTTGTCCACCTTCGCCGTCATCTCGGTCGGCCGCAATCGCACCCAATCGCCCGTATTCCTGGGCTGGGTGAGCGGCGTACTGCACACCGCCATCGCCTTTTTTGCGGCGCTGATGGTGTGGGAGAGCAACCCCTTTGAGGTCTTTCAGAGCTACGGTGGCCCGGCGGATGGCCGCGGCATGAACCCGCTGCTGCAGAACCCCTTCATGTCGATCCACCCGCCGTCGATGCTGACGGGCTACATGACCTTCACGGTGCCCTTTGCCTTTGGCGCCGCCGCGTTGATCACGGGCAAGCTCGACAGTCAGTGGCTGCGCGACACCCGACAGTGGACGCTGGTGTCGTGGCTGTTTCTCACGATCGGCCTGATCCTCGGCGGCGCCTGGGCCTATCAGGAGCTCGGATGGGGCGGCTTCTGGATGTGGGATCCCGTCGAGAACGCCGGTTTGATCCCCTGGTTCACGGCCACGGCTTTTCTGCACTCGGTCATGATCCAAGAGCGACGCAACATGCTGCGGCGGTGGAACGCGGTGCTCGTCTGCCTCACGTTCCTGCTCACCATCTTCGGCACCTTCCTCACCCGATCGCAGCTCATCGACTCGGTGCACGCCTTCGCTGACTCCACGCTGGCGCCTTGGTTTCTCTGGTACATGCTGGTGATCCTCATCGTCTCGATCGCGCTGGTGTCCTATCGCTGGAAAGAGCTGCGCGCCGACGACGAACTCGACAGCATGATGAGCCGCGAGGCGTTTTTTGTGCTCAACAACGTGCTGCTGGTCGGCTGCGCCTTTGTCGTCATGTGGGGCACGCTGTTCTCAAAAATCTCCGAGGCTGAGGCGTTCCGTGCGCTCTACAACCAGATCGCCGAGGTGTTGAGCACCGTCGGCATCCCCGCCGATCCGATGACGCAGCCGGTGGAGTTGGGCGAGGCGTGGTTCAACCGTGTCATGGCGCCGCTTGGCATGTCGCTGCTGCTGCTGACCGGCGTGGGTCCCTTGATCTCGTGGCGCCGCGCGACCCGCAAGAACTTCGAGAAGAACTTTCGCCGACCGCTTGGGCTGGCGAGCGTGATCACCGCCACGCTGGTCACCGCGTGGAGCGTCCGCAACATCCTTCGTCTCGCCGACCGGCGTGAACTCGACTTTGCGACCGCCTATGGGCAATGGGCTGACGCGATCGGACGGGCCGAAATCTACGGCGTGATCTCGGTGCTCTTCGCTATCTTCGTGATCATCGCCATCACCAACGAGTTCCACGTTGGCGCGCGCGCGCGGCGCAAATCCAAGGGTGAGCCGTACCTCACCGCGCTCGCCATGTTGACGTTGCGCAACAAGCGTCGCTACGGCGGCTATATCGTTCACTTGGGTGTCGTCTTCTCGTTTCTCGCCTTCGCCGGCAACGCGTTTCGCATCTACCAGCCCGAAGTCGCCCTGGACTCCGGCGATCGCACGGAGGTCGGCGAGTACGGGCTGCTCTACACCAACAGCGATGAGGTCTGGGAGCCCGATGGCGCCTACGTTCGCAGCCGCGCCACCGTCGTGGTCATGGATCGACAGGAGAAGGTCGCCGTCGCAGACGTCGCCGCGATGCTCCAGCTAGCGCAGCAGGGCGCCAAAGGTGCGGTCACTGCGACCAGTCAGCCAGGCTCTCCGCGGGTCGCGCTGACGTTCGCAGACGCCGCAGAAGGGCGCGCGTTCGCCGAGCGCTATTTCGCGCATCGTCTGGGCACCAAGGTGGCGATCCTGCCCTCGTCCGATCCGCTGGTGCTGCGGCTGACCCTGGGCGACCAAGTGCGGGAGATCGCCAAGGTCGCGCCGCGCCTGGCCATGCCGATCTTCAAGGGTACACGCACCCATTTCGAGAAGCGCTCCGCCCTCCGCGCGACGGTCGAGACCGTACCCGGGCAGATGGACTTCACCGTGCATTTTGCTACGGCCGAGGCGAAGACAGGCTTTGTGTCGATGATGACAGCGCCACCGATGCCAGGCGTGCGTTGGGCGCGATTTGCCGACAAAGTCAGGCTCGAAGGCAAGGCGGGACGTGTCGACATCGTGCCGATCTCCGCCGGGATGCTGCTGACGCCAGAGATTCGCTTCTACGCAAAACACAGCTCGCCGACGACAGAGGTGGCGATTCACTCGACGTTTGAGCATGACCTCTACCTCGCCATGCGGCCCCAGCAGGGCAAGAGCTTCATCACGCTGCTGGCGATCGTCTTTCCGTTTGTCAGCTTCCTGTGGCTGGGCGCGATCGTGATGGTGCTGGGCGGCGCCGTCTGCATGTGGCCGACGCCGCGCCGGCGACCTGAGCGCGCGGCCTCGACCTCGACTGGCGCCGACGACGGCATCAGCGCAACCACCGGTCGCGACCACGACACCGCCGGGCTACCAGCGCCCGAAGCGGCCCGCGTCGGCGAGACGTAGACGCGTCACCGCCGCCCGGCATCGACGCAGCGTCCGCTCAGAATCCGCTTAGAATCCGCGCTGAATCGTCAGCTTCTCGATCGTCACGGTGCTCGGCGCGGAGCGAGAGATCGCGCGCACGATGTCGAGGTCACGACACTGACCGAACGCCGCGTGGTGGTCATCCAGCCGTGGCGCGGCCGCGAGTGTGACGTAAAACTGGGATGAGCCCGTGTGTGGACCCGCGCTGGCCAGCGCGAGCACGCCGGCGCGGTCGTGCCGTAGCTTGGGATCGAACTCGTCACGAATCGTCAGGCCGGCGCCGCCCACGCCCATGCCGCCGGGGTCGCCGCTCTGAATCAGCTTCCCAGCGGCCACGGCATGAAAGCGCAGCCCATCGTAGAAGCGTCGGACGCGCCCGCCGGCGTTGACCGGGCCGATCTTGCCGCGCGCGAGTCCAACGAAGTGAGTGACGGTCTCGGGGGCGAGCGCGTCATTGAGTTGGCATCGAAACCGTCCCGCCGTCGTCTGAAACACGGCGACGAGCGGCCCGCGGCCTGGGATCCCGTGGGTCGCCTCGCGCAAGCTGATCGCAGGTTTCTTCGGCGTCGGGCCGGTCGGTCGACCGTCAGCGCCGAGGTCCAGCCGCCACGTGCCACCCTCGACGTAGAAGGTCAGCTTGTCTGTGATCTGGCCGCGCTGCAGCGTCATGATCGCGCGGCTACCGGTGTATTCGACACCGACGACCTTGCCGGAGATGCGCTGCCAGAGGGTGCGCGGCGCCACCGGGATTACGGGGCTGTTGCCATGTTGACGCGCCACGACGTCCAGCGTGCGCTGGCTCAGCCACGGCCTGAGATACCGCACCTCGCCGACCGACGCGATCTGCCGGATCCGCGCGAACACCGCCAACAACGGAAAATCAGCGCGCGGCGGCCGGCCATGCACACTCCGCGGATCGACCACGACGCCCTTGAGGGGCACGACGCGGGCGGCGCGCGCTCGCCGTTCGGCGTCCGTCGCCTTGCGCAGTTTGGCCTTCGCCGCCTGCGCCAGCCTGGCCTTGTCAGCGGCGCTGACCGCGACTGCGGCGGCGCCCTGCGGCTTGAGCGCCCCCGCTGAGCCCGCTTTGGACTTGTCCGTCGACGCGACGCCAGCGGACGGCGTATCTGCTTGTGAAGTGCTGGCTACCGACGTGCCGGGGTTGCCGCCGGTCCCGCTCGCCTCGTCCGCGGCGGTTGGATCTTCGGCCTCGTCGGCCTGATCGTCGGCGGCGCGCGGCGTCAACTGCGGATGCTCCCCCTGGGCGATGGGCTCGGCGAGCGGCGGCAAGGCGATCTGGCCCCACATGTCCCCCGCCTCGGAGCAGCCGGTCATGGGCGGCGTCGCTGCCGTGAGCGCACCGAGCAGGAGCACGGCAGGCGTCAGCTGCACGCGCGTCGCTAGGTCGCGCAGGGCGTGGGGCCTGCGCTGAGGCGGAGCTGATTGCGACGCTGGGGTGTGGCGATGAGTCATGGGCGCACAGCATAGGGGGCGCGAACCCAAACCAGCAACGCTTTCCCGCGCGCATGGATGGTCGGCACCGACCCGGCCCGCTACCCTGACGGCGGAGGCCCCATTTGAACGCACCGCGCACCCCGCCACGCACCCCGCCGCGCACCCCGCCACGCAACACGGCGAACACGTCCGCGCGTGCGCCAACCCGTATCCTCGGCGTTGACCCGGGCAGTCGACGCTTTGGCTGGGGGATCATCGAGGCGAGCGGCGCCGACGTGCGGCACATCGCCAGCGGTGTGTTTCGCATGCCGACCAGCGCCACCCTGCCGGAGCGGCTCGGCCAACTGCTGACGCTCCTCGAGGCGCTGCTGCTCGATCATCAGGTCGACGTCGTCGCCGTCGAAGAGGCCTTCGTCTACAAGAATCCACGCACCGCGCTGGTGATCGGTCAGACGCGCGGGCTGCCGATCGCACTGGCCGCCGCCCGGGGGCTCCGCGTGACCCAATACCAGCCGGCGACGATCAAGCGCGCCGTGGTCGGCTCTGGTCGCGCCAGCAAGGAGCAAGTCAGCCACATGGTGCAGCTGCAACTCGCGCTCGCGGCGCTGCCGCAAGAAGACGAGGCGGACGCGCTCGCCGTCGCGCTGACCCACTCGCGCGATGCGGGCGCCCACATCGCTCAGATCATGGCCGTCGCCCACGTCGTCGACGCGCAGCGGACCGTGAGCCCAGCGCCCAAGGCGAGCGCTTCGCGGGCCTACTATGCCGCCGTCATGGCCGGCGCAAAGGGGAGGGGGCGTCGATGATCGCTTGGCTCAGCGGGGTCTGTCACCGCATCGCGTCCGATCACATCGTGCTCGACGTCTCGGGCGTGGGCTACGAGGTGTTTGTGACGGAGCGCGACCTGGAGACCCTCAAAAATGGCGCCGTACTGGCCCTGAGCATTCACACAGTCGTGCGCGAAGACGCGCTGCTGCTGTACGGATTCGTCGAGTTGGCGGCGCGTGATCTCTTTCGCCTCCTCACGTCGGTCTCCGGCGTCGGTCCCAAAGGCGCCTTGGCGCTGCTGTCCTGTCTGTCGCCCGCTGAGATCGCGCACACGATCCACGCAGGCCAGCCCGGGCCGCTCACGAACGCCAAGGGCATCGGCAAACGCACGTCCGAGCTCCTGATCGTCCGGCTCCGCGATCGACTCCCGGTCGAGCTGCTCGCAGAGCTGCCGGAGGAACAGACGTCGCCCACCCCACGCTCGCTGCGTCCGCCCATCGCTGACGACGCGATCAGCGCGCTCATCCATCTGGGGTATAAGTCGCCGATCGCGGCGTCCACCATCGACGCGCTGCTCGAGGGCCCCGAGGCCGCCACCCGCGCTGGAGACCTCGGCGCGCTCATCACCGCCGCCCTCGCTGCCCTGCGCATCGACGGTTGAGTCCAGGAGCCCGATTGAAGAGCCGTCTCACCGACGATCCCATCACCGCTGAGCTGGCCCCCGAAGAGCGGCGTCCCGACGTCGCGCTCCGACCGCGCTCGTTCGCCACCTATGTGGGGCAGCAGAACGTGGTGGGGAACATTAAGGTCTTTGTCGGCGCGGCGCGGGCCCGCAGTGAGCCGCTGTGTCACATGCTGCTGTCTGGTCCGCCAGGGCTGGGAAAAACCACGCTCGCCTACCTCGCCGCCAACGCGATGGGGGTGAACCTGGTGACGACGTCGGGGCCAGCGATCGAGCGAAAAGGCGATCTAGCCGGCATTCTCACGGGCCTCAGCGAGGGAGACGTGCTGTTCATCGACGAGATCCACCGGCTCAACACAGTCGTCGAGGAGAATCTATACCCGGCGATGGAGGACTATCGCTTCGACATCGTGGTCGGCGATGGACCGAGCGCTCGCACCGTCAAGCTGCCGCTGCCGCCTTTCACCCTGATCGGGGCGACCACACGAACGGGGCTGTTGACCGGCCCGTTGCGCTCCCGTTTCGGCTGGGAAGCACGGCTGTCCTACTACTCGACGGCAGAGTTGACCGACGTCGTCGCGCAGTCTGCCCGACAGCTCGGGGTCGCCATCGTGCCGGAGGGCACCTGGGAGATCGCGCGCCGGTCGAGAGGCACGCCACGCATCGCCAATCGGCTGCTGCGGCGGGTGCGCGACTTCGCCGAGTATGAGGGCGCGCGGGCCATCACCCTTGAACTGGCGGCCAAAGCGCTCGATCAGCTTGAGATCGACGGCGCGGGGTTCGGCGCCATGGACCGCTGGTATCTGCGGCTGCTCTGCGACACGTTCAAAGGCGGCCCGGTCGGGGTCGAGACGCTCGCTGCGGCGCTGAGTGAGCAGCGCGACACGATCGAATACGTGTACGAGCCCTATCTCATCCAGCAAGGCTTCATCGCCCGCACCGCCCGCGGCCGCATCGCGCTGGAGCCGGCGTTCACCCACCTCGGCTTGCCGGTCGGGGACCGTGGGCAGGGTTCGCTGTTGTGAGCGAGGGGGCCGCGAATCTCGCCAGCGCGATCAGCGGCGCGGACGGCGCGGTGGTGCTCGCGCTGCGGGTGCAGCCCGGCGCCAAGCGCTCTCAGCTCATGGGGCTGCACGGCGACCGCCTGCGTGTGGCCGTGGCCTCGCCGCCGGTGGACGGCAAGGCGAATCGCGCGCTGGTGATCTGGATCGCCAAGCTGCTCGGGTTGCGCCGGTCGGAGGTCGCGCTTATCTCGGGCGCTGCGAGTCGCGACAAAAGGGTGTGCTGCGACGCGTCGCGGTCTGAGATCGAGGCAGCGCTGACGCGCGCGCTCATCTAGGGCATCGTCCGCCACCGTGATCGTCGTCGGTCGTCTGCACGGCCCGGTCGTGAGAGTTGGCCTCAGAGTCTGCCGATGCCTTGCCGGTTCGCTGCGTCCTGCCTTAGGCTACCGGCGCTGTTCAAAATGGAGCGCGGTGTATGACTCACAATCCCTTCTCACAGGTTGACGACGAGCTTGGCGTAGCCTCCCTCGTCGACAATATGTACCGCATCGTCCGACTGATCGGGCGCGGCGGCATGGGCGCGGTCTACGAGGCTGAGGACATCCGACTCGGCCGCTCCGTCGCCCTGAAGGTGCTGCGAGCCGACCTGGCCAAGCAGCTGCAGGCGGACGAGCGCTTCATGCAGGAGGCGCGGATCTTGGCGCGCATTCGCTCGCCGTTTGTCTGCACGGTCTACTCCATCGGCGCGACGGAAGCCGGCAAGACCTACATCGCCATGGAGTACATTGACGGTGGCTCGCTGGGCGATCTGCTCGATCGCGAGCGCTGGCTCCCGCTTCGGCGGGCCATTCGGGTGACCCAGCGCGTCTGCGAGGCGCTGATCGAAGCCCACGAAGCAGAGATCATTCACCGCGATTTGAAGCCCGACAACATCCTGCTCACGCGCGTGGGTTCGATGGAGGACTACGTCAAGGTCGTAGATCTCGGCCTCGCGCGGCACATCGCGTCCGCCGGCAGCAGCAACAACCCGCGTTTGACTCAAGCGCGCTTGGTGTTGGGCACGCCCGCTTACATGAGCCCCGAGCAAGCCGCTGGGCAGGATGTTGGACCCCCGAGCGATCTTTATTCGCTCGGCGTTATCTTCTACGAGATGTTGACCGGGTACCTGCCCGTCGACGGCGAGACGCCTCAGGATTTCCTGCGCGCGCACCAGCTGCAGGCCCCGGTTCCCCTCGCTACGCGGCGACCTGATCTGACGTTTCCGCCGATGCTGGAGGAGCTCTGTCAGAGGATGCTGACGAAGCGCCCCGAGGATCGACCCGCAGGCGCCCGCGACATCATCGAGATGCTGGAGGAGCTGGAGGAGGAGGTCGCGTCGCAGGAGCGGCCGGTCTCCCGCGCCGCTCGACGCAGCAGCCGAACGACCCTCTCCAAACCGCGCCCGCCGCAAGCCTCGCCGCAGGTGATCGCGCCGACGCTGACGCTGCTCGACGAGCGCCTCGAGCGCGCCAAAGACCGCGTCCGCCTGGAGCTGGTCGGGCTCGCCGCGCCGGGCCGTGCGTGCCTGTACGAGACGCTGGATGCCTACGTGCGGCACGCAAAATCGCGGGTTGAGGCGCCCACGGTCGTACGGATTCGTGTGCCGCCGCCAGAGGGGCGCGTGCCGCTCAGCTGCCTGTTTGATCAGGTTCGTGCGAGCGCCTCGGTCTTCGACGACGACCCGCCGGCGCTGGCTCGGCGAAAGCTGCTCGGTTGGGCGCAGGCGCTGATGCCTGAGCGCGCCGGCCGCGCGAGTCAGGTTGCGCACCTCGCTGGGATGTTTCTCGACGTCGACTTTCCAGATTCGCCCCATCTCGGCCACGCCAAGGCGGTGCCCGAGGTCGCGCGCATGGCAGGGGGCTCCGCGCTCTCCGACGTTTTGCGGGCGCTGGCGGGCCGTGGCGCCTTGGTCTTCGTGCTGGAGCGCGTCGAGTTTCTGACCGAGTCAGAGCACGGCTTCCTGCGCCGGCTGGTACGCCAGCTCGGTGCCACGCCCGTGCTGGTCGTCGCCGGCTGGGTCGGCGATGAGAACGATGTGCCGCCCGGGTTGAACGGCATGGTCACGACAGGCTCCGTCCTCAAGGTGCCGCCGCCCGAGCCAACGGACGTGGCCCTCGGCACCAGCGCTGAGGCGCTGCTTCGATGTGCCGTGCAGCTCGGCACGCCTGTCTGGCCAGCCATGCTTGAGGCCGCGATGGGGCGCCCTGTCCGCGATGATCTCAACCATCTCGTCGCTGCCGGTGCCTTGCGGGCGGTGCCAGCCAGCCGCTTCTCGAATCAAGACGAATACGTGTTCGGTGATTTTCGCCGAGATCTCTTCGTCTCCACTGCGAACCATGCCGTGGACACCGTCGCCGCGCTGTCCTGGCTCACCGATCGTGCGCGTGAGCGGCCACGGCTCTGGGCGCCTCGCCTCGCGCTGTTGGAGACACAGGCTGGTGTGCTGCAGGACGCGGCCGGTCACGCACGCACCGCCGGGTTGACGATGTTCTCGCTCGGAGCCTTGCCCGAGGCGATCCAGGCCTTTGATTTCGCCCGCCAGATTTGCCTGGATCTGCAAACTCACGGTGAAGTCGACGCAGGAGCGGAGGGGCTCGCGCAGACCGCGCAGGCGGCGGTGCCCTGTCTGCTCGCGCTTGGCGACTCCGAGACGCTCAGCGAGCGCGCCCATGAGGCGATTGAAGCGCTCCGCGGTTTGCCCGCCGTCGATGTCGAGGCTTGGTATCGGCTCGGCGCGCCGCTGTTGTCGGCATGGGCCGGCGCTGAGACGGCGCTCGGCCACGCCGAGGACACGATCGAGCCGCTGAAGCAGCAGATCGACGCGATCGCTAGCTCACGCCTCGATATGGCCGTCGCCCGGCTGCCCGATCTTCGCCGCGCCATGGGAGACGCGCTGCGGGCCGGCGGCGACGTGCATCGGGCGTTGGATCATTGGCTCGCGGCGCTGCGTGATCTCCCCTTTGCGCCGGGCTTCCAGCTCGAGGCTGACCTCTCCATCCGCATCTCCGACGCCTATCGTGAGATCAACGACGGCGTCCACGCCGTCCAGTTTGCGCGCACAGCCCTGACGAAGGCCCGCTTGGCGCGTGATCTCGTTCGCGAAAGCGAGGCGCTGCGCACCCTAGCCGTTGCGTTGCGGGACATTGGTGAGCTCGACGACGCGGAAGCGCAGCTCGGCGAAGCGTTGAATGCCCTGGGTCGCGTCGATCGCCCGCGGCTGGCGGCCGAGGTCTCGGTGCTGCTCGCGACGGTGCTGATGCAGCGCGGTGCCATCGACGAGGCTGACGCCGCGCTGGCCAAGGCGTGCCGGAGCTTCGCGGCGCTCACGGACCTCACCGGCCTAGCCGACGCGCTCCGACAGCGCGGCGAGATTCAAATGGCCCAGGGCATTTACACGCGCGCGCTGGCGTTCGCCGAGGAATCCGCGCGGCAAGCGGTGCTCGCTACCGCCACGCCGCTCCACGTGCGCGCGTTGTTGCTAGCCGCGCGCGCCTCGGCCGCCGCGGGGGACTACAGTTATGCGCACACTGCGCTGGCGGACTCGTTCGAGCTGGTGCCTCCTACCGCCGCGACGCTGGAGCGCGCTGAGTGTCTTATGACGCTCGCCGACCTGTTGGAGGCGGATGTGCTGACGTCGGACCGAGATGTCGGCTCGCTGCTGAGCGAGACGGCCGACGTGTACGCAGCCGCGGGCGCTGCGCAGCAGGCGGAGGCCATTCGCCGCCGGGTGCGCACGATGGCTGAGCCGAACTGAGGACGGCGCCCGGTCAGACGTTCAGACCCGGGCCGGCCCACATAGCCCTGCTTGGCCGACGACCTGGGGTTACATCGGTGGCGCGACCGATTCGATCAGGCTCTGCAGAATCGCTTCGACCTGCAGCCGATCAATGCTGCCGCCAGCGTGACCAGCCGGGATCGCGCGGTGCGCCGCGATGGGCAGGAAGGTGTGTCGAACGTCGTCCGGCGTGGCGAACGCGCGACCCCGCACGAGCGCATAGGCCTGCACACATCGATACCACCCGATCGCCGCGCGGGTCGACAGGCCCAGCTCGATGTGCCGACTCTCTCGCGTCGCGCGCACCAAACCATGCAGATACCCGAGCACATCGTCACTGACCTGCACGTCCGTGGCGGAAGCTACGAGCCCCAACAGCCCGGCTTCATCGAGGAACACCGGCAGGTCCGACAGATCGAGCGGCGCACCATGGTGCCGCACCAGCGCGCGCTCCACGTCCGGGCTCGGATAACCGACGCTCAAACGCACCAAGAACCGGTCGAGCTGCGATTCTGGTAGGGGATACGTGCCGTGAAATTCGCGCGGATTCTGCGTCGCCAGGACCACGAACGGCTGCGGTAGCTTGTGGGTGGTGCCGTCGACGGTGACGTGGTTTTCGGCCATCGCCTCTAGCAACGCGCTCTGGGTTCGAGGCGTCGTGCGGTTGATCTCGTCCGCCAGCAGCACGTTGCAGAACACGGGCCCCGGCTTGAATTCGAAGTTACCGCTGGTCTGGTCGAAGATCCCAACCCCGGTGATGTCGGCTGGCATGAGGTCGCTCGCGAACTGAATTCGCTGATGACTGAGGCCGAGCACGTGCGCAAACGTGCGGGCCAGCGTGGTCTTGCCGACGCCCGGAACGTCCTCGAGCAAGACGTGGCCGCGGGCCAGGATCGCCGTCATCACGAGCTCGACGACCTCGCGTTTACCCCGGAAAACACGCTCGACCGCGTCAATGATCTCATGGCAGCGCGCGGCTGCAGCTCTCTGGGTCATGGCGTGGCTCCTGGCCGTTTGCAGCGTGCGGCTGCGCGTTTCACGTGACTGGCGACCTCAGCTGCCGTCGTCTCCATGTGCGTCTGATCGAGCGTCACACCGTCCTGCGTGAAGGCGGTCCGCAGGGCGTTGGCGAGCTCGGCTGCGTCACGTCCGCCGCTACAGATGTGGGTCAGCATCACCTCGGCGCAGACAACACGCGACAGGGTCTCTTCGATCGCCGCGCGGAGCCGCGGATCCATCGGATCGGCCCGCCGCGCGAGCGCCGCGGCGCTACGGGCGATGCGGACAGCCTCGGCGATCTCACCGACCTCAAGTAGCAGCTCGGCTAGGTTGCGGTGCAGCACCAGCTGTTTGGGCGCGATCTTGACGGCCTTTCTGAGCGCGGCGATGGCCTGTTTCGTCTGCCCGAGTCGGTGTCGCTGTGTCGCGATGGCGTTGAGCAGGGACGGGCTATCCGGCTGCACAGCGAGGGCACGGCGCAGCGTGATCACGGCTAGATCGTGGGCGCCGCGGGCCGCACGGAGCGAGGCCAGTAGCCGCAGCGCGTCGACGCGCTGTGCGTCGTAGGTGAGGCCACGCTTCAGGCTCGACTCGGCCTGGGCGTGCTCCCCCAGCCCGACCTGAATTCGCGCCAACACCAACCAGCCGCTGACCTGTTCTGGGTCGATCTGCAGCCCGGCGTTAGCGGCCTTCAGGGCGAGCGGGAGGCGGCCCCGGCGTAGCAGCGCGCGCGCGCTGAGAAGCCGCAGCTCCGCGTCTCTGGGGTGCAGTTTGATGCCGGCCGCCGCAACTTGCGAGGCGTGCAGTGCGTCGTCCTGCGCGAGCAACAAGCTGCCCATCCGTAGCGCGGCCTTGGCGTCCCCCGGGGCGAGTCGCAGCCGCCGTGCGTAGGCCGTGACGGCCTTCGCGCGGCGACCCAGCGCGTCCAGCGCGCGGGCATAGAGGCCCGCCACCTCCGCGTGCATCGGGTGCTGCTGCGCGAGAGGTGCGAGGCGGTCAGCGGCCTCGGCGTGGCGCCCGCGCAGCAGCAACACCTCCGCGAGCAGCAGCTGATCGTCGAGCGAACCGCCACGGGCCAGCACGCGCGCTTCGGACTCCGCGTTGCCGAGGTTGCCCGCCTGCATCGCCTCACGAACACGATCGCGTGGCGCCATCGGACGCTGCGCGGGTTGCGCACCACCGCAAGCGCTCATCGCCACGATCAGCGCCAGCCCGGTCGCCAGCCACGCGGTGTGCCCGCTCCTTCGTTCGGCGGCGCTAATCCCCAACGCCCCATTTCGCCTTGTTTTTGGCGACTGCGTCCCCCGCGGGCGCCGGCTTGTGCACCAGCCGGCCCTGATCGTCGCGACCCATCTTGGCGATGACAAACAGCGATGGGCGCTCTTCACACAGCGCGTTCAACGCGACGTCGGCCGCACGGGCTGCCGGCATCTCCTCCTCCTCATAGATCGCCTGCCACGGGCACTCCGGCTCACAGGCGCCGCAGTTGATGCACTCGGTAGGGTGAATGTAGAGCATGTTTGGACGCTCGGGCGTCGGTTCGTCAGCCAGCTCGTAGATGCACTCGACAGGGCAAACCTCAACGCAGCCCATGTCGACGCAGTCTGTGCAGAGGCGGGTGATGATATACGCCATGAAGCGTTCTCCAGCGGGTTACAGTCAGCACGTGAGGCGGCGAGCCTACCGTCCGCCGCGTTCCGCGCCAACCCGGGTCGAAGATCTGGCCAGGAACGAATAGAATGGCGCAGAGCGCGTTCACGCACCGTAGGCCTGCCAATTCCCAGGGCCGAGAGGATCTCGTCATGCCACACTTCACGCCACGTACTCCCACCACGCGCGCGCGCCCATGGATCTTGAGCTCCGCGCTGGCCGTCATGGTCTTCGCCGGTGCCTTCGCGAGCGGTTGCGGTCCTGTCTATGTGCAGGATGACGCCTACGCTTCGGGGTACAACGCGCGAGCGCCCGTGTCGGCCACACAGGTCGATTTTGGCTACCTCAGCAGCTATGGCGTTTGGACCAACAGCGCGCGTTTTGGCAACGTCTGGGTTCCGCACGCTAACCGAACGGCCGGCTGGCGACCGTACTTCTACGGCCAATGGGACTACACGGACTACGGTTGGACCTGGGCCAGCGACGAGGCGTGGGGCTCCGGGCCGTACCACTACGGACGCTGGGCGTGGGACAACGTCCATCGTTGGATCTGGATTCCGGGCAACGTCTGGGGACCCGCTTGGGTGACGTGGCGCAGCGGCGGCGGCTGCGTCGGCTGGGCGCCGCTTGGCCCGGCGGGGGTCGTCTTCAGTCACTTCGCGTACTGGACGTTCGTGAGCCAGCAGCACATCTACCGCCGCTCGGTGCAGACCGTGATCATCCCGCACACCCGGGTGTCTGGCGTGTATGGCCAGTCCGTGCGCATCGGTCACACCGGTCGGATCCGCGGCCAGGGCGGTCGCGTCGTGACCTACAACGCCGGCCCGCGCCGCGCCACCGTTCAGACCTGGACGCGGTCACCCGTCACCACGACCCAGGTCGGCAGCGTCCGTGGCGCGTCGCCCCGTCGCCGCGGCCCGGTAGCTGGCGCCTACCGTCCGGCGCCCGGCCGACAGCCAAACACGCGGCCGACGTACCAGCCGGCCGTTCGTCCGGGCTATCAGCCGACGACACGACCGTCTGGCAATCCAGCGTATCGCCCGGCGCCTTCGCGGGCCTATCAGCCTGCGTCCCGGCCTGGCTCGCGCCCCGCGTACCGGCCGGCGCCCTCGCAGGCGTACCGCCCTGCGCCACGCGCGCCGACGCAGTTTCGCCCAGCGCCGACGGCCACGCGTCCTGTGTATCGTCCGGCCCCCGGTCGCACGGCGCCCAGTCGCGCCGCGCCCGGTCGCGCGGCGCCAGGTCGGGCCGCGCCCGGGTACAGCCGTCGCGCCAACCCGTATGGCAGCGCGCCCCGCGCTAGCTCGCCGAGCCGTGCGACCAGCCGTCCGGCGGCGCGCTCGTCGAGTCGGTCTTCGTCCAACCGGTCGTCGTCGAGCCGATCGTCGAGCCGCGGCACGTCTCCGCGCGCCACGCGCCCCTCGCGGCCGACTTCGCGGGACCGGTGAACCCCGGTTGCGCGTGCCACGCTTGGAATGGCCTCTAGCCTCTGTTACCAACGCCCCACGCGCGCCCTCATGCGCGCGCCGGGGAGACGACCATGGCTGAGATGCTGACCCTGTCGCGCCACATTTTGCAGCGCGCCCGCCATCACCGTGAAGCGTCCGGTGACTTCAACCTGCTCATGAGCCACATCGCCACAGCCACGAAGGTGGTGTCGCGGATGGTCGCCAAGGCGGGCCTGCTCAACGTGCTCGGCAAGACCGGGGACACGAACGTGCAGGGCGAGAAGGTCACCAAACTCGACATCATCGCCAACGACATGTTGCAGGCGATGCTGGACGATCTGCCCATGGTCAGCGCGACGGCGTCCGAAGAAGACGTGTCGTTTGTGCCGACCAGCGCTGGCGCCACCTCGGGGCGCTATCTCATCGCCTTTGATCCGCTCGACGGGTCGTCCAATATCGACGCCAACGTCTCGATCGGTACGATCTTCAGCGTCCGCCGCCGCGCCAACGTCGACTGCAACCCGACCGAAGCTGATTTTCTGGGCGCCGGGAACGAGCTTGTGGCTGCGGGTTACGCGGTCTACGGCTCTTCGACCATGTTTGTGTACACGACAGGGCAGGGCGTCGACGGCTTCACGCTCGATCCGGGCGTCGGTGAGTTCGTGTTGAGCCACCCGAACATGCGACTGCCAGACACGTGCAAGTGCCTCAGCGTCAACCACGCCAACCGGCTGCGCTGGATGGGTGGGACCCGGGCCTACGTCGACCACGTGGTTAGCCGCGCAGAGCCCCGCTACTCGGCGACCACTGGCCGCTACATCGGCTCACTCGTGGCGGATTTTCATCGCAACCTGATCTACGGCGGCATCTTTCTGTACCCGGCAGACTCGGTGACACCAGGCGGCAAGCTGCGGCTGCTCTTTGAAGCGCAGCCGTTGGCCATGATCATCGAGCAAGCCGGCGGCGCCGCCAGTGATGGCGTACGTCGGATCCTCGACATCCAGCCCGATGGCTTGCACGCCCGCGCGCCGCTCATCATCGGCAACACGGTCGACGTGCGGCTCTACGAGCAGATGGTGTCCGTCCATGACTGAGCGGCTCACCCATCTGGATGATGCCGGTCGCGCGCGCATGGTCGGTGTGGGTGACAAGCCCGAGACGGCACGTGGCGCCATCGCAGAGGCGTGGGTGCAGCTGTCGCCTCACGCCTTCACGCTGGTTGTGACGGGCGGCGGCGCAAAGGGCGACGCGCTGCAGATCGCCCGGATTTCCGGCATCGCAGCGGCCAAGCGCGCCGCCGATCTGATCCCGCTCTGCCATCCACTGCGGATCTCCAAGGTGGAGTTGAACGCCGAACCGGACGCCGCCACGCACCGTGTGCGGCTGGTCGCGCGCGTCGAAGCGGTGGATCGGACCGGGGTCGAGATGGAGGCGCTGACGAGCGCGTCGGTCGCCGCGCTCACGCTGTACGACATGATCAAAGCCGTCGACCGCAGCGCTCGGATCGACGGTCTCCGCCTGCTGGAGAAATGGGGAGGCCGCAGTGGCCACTACCGCGCCGACGCCTGATCGCCTGACGCAGCTCGCCGCGGCCCTAGCCACCTTGCGCGGCGCCATCGTGCAGCAGGTGCGTGGACCCGAGCTCGACGGTGTGGTGCAGCTGGCGTTGTATCGGCCGGACCAGCCGCCCGAGTCCCGTCGGTTGCTGCTTGAAGTGTGGGCCCGCGATGGTCAGGTCGGCGCTTGGCGGACCGACCTGCGGCGGCCCAATCGTACGCCGCAGGGTAGTTTTACGATGTTTTTGCGCAAGACCCTCGTCGGTCAGCGGCTGCGCGAGGTGCGCGCCCTGACCGATGGCGTCGCGCTGGGCTGGGCGCGGGGTGACGACGCCCTGGCTTGGCTCGTGCCGTGGCGTGGCCCCGAGAAGAGCCCACCGCAGCTCGCTTGGGTCGACGCGCGTGGTCGGTGTCGGCCGGCGTGGCCGGGGCGTGCCGACGCGAGCTTGGGCGCGCGGGTCAAGGCTGCGGCCGCCGTCGCGCCCATGGCGGCTAGTGATGCAGCAGCCATCGAGACGGCGGCGAGGGGCCGCGCTCAGGGCATCGCAGCGCAGCACGAGGCGCAGGGGGAGGGCAGCGCGCTGCGGCGGGCTGTACGCGGCGCACAGCGGCGGGAGCAGCGCCTGGTGAAAGCTCTGGAAGGTGACCTAGCGCGCGCGAGCCAAGCCGAGTCGCTGCGAACCCAGGGCGAGGTGCTGAAGATCTGCCTCGCGCAGGTGCCGTCCGGCGCAGACACGATCACGTTGGATGTGCCCTGGCTACCAGGTGAGACCGTCACGATCGCGCTCAAACGGGAGCTGTCCCCCGCTACCAATTTGGCGCGGATCTTTCGGCGGGCGCGCGGGTTCTCGCGGCGATTCGCGGAGATCGAGGCGCGTGTGGTCGCGGCGCGCGCCCGCAACGATGGCCTGCAGACGCTGCTGGACGATTGCGATTCACCCGAGGCCGACGCGGTTGACTTGGCGCAGCGGGCCGTCGAGCTCGGCATCCGCGCCGCCCAGACAGCACCGCAGGACAAACCGACGCGGCCGCCCACGGCGCTGCCGACGGGGATCGTGCGCTACCGGTCGCCGGCCGGCGCTGAGGTGCTGCTCGGCAAGAGCGCGGTGGCGAACGACAAGCTCGTGACGCGCCTCGCCCGCGGTCGCGACATCTGGATGCACGTCCGAGGCCGCACCGGCGCGCACCTGCTGCTGCGGCACCCAGGCCCTCACTTGCCGTCAACCGCGGAGCTGCTCGCCTGCGCCGCGCTGGTGGCCTGGGGTAGTGGTCTCAAGCGTGGCGACCGTGTCGAGGTGACGTGGACCCACGCGCGACACGTCCGCAAAGCCAAGGGATCCGCGCCTGGGTTGGTCTACGTCTCCGATGAACACACGCTGTACGTCGACATCGACGCTGACATCATCGACGCCTTTCGCGCGCAAACCAAAATCGACCAGAAGCCGTAGCCGGGCCTTGGTTGTCTGCTGCCACCGCGTCGTCACGGCGATCGGCCTTCCGCCGCGTAAAATCAAGCGTTCAGCGCCTACTTACACGCCAGGCTCATCACGATCGCGACGCCGTAAGTGCCCTTGATCGCGAGATCGCTGCAGCCATCGCCGTCCACGTCGCCCAGCTGCAAGTTGCTCGCGTCGGGCAGCACTGGCAGCGACGCCTTGGCTTCGACGAAGTGGCCCTTGCCATCGTTGAGGTAGAAGTTCACCGCGCTCTTGTTGCCATCGACCAACACCATGTCCAGCGTGCCGTCGTTGTTGACGTCGAAGACCTCGACCGCGGTTAGATTCTTGAAATCGATGGGGAAGAAGTACTGGTTGCTCTCAAACGTCGTGGTCGTGCCCTTGGCAAAGGCGAGCTGACCGTCCTTGGCGAAGAGCACGTCGGTACACTTATCGCCGTCTGCGTCGATGACTCCGAACCCGCTCAACGCTGAGCCGGCTGACAGCGTCGTGGCCTTGTCGACGACCAAGTTGCCCTGGGCCCGAAGGAAGCTGAAGTTGTTGCTGATGGGGTCGACGTTGTTCAGGGTGAACAGGCTGTCGAACTGTCCGGACTTGCAGAAGCGCGCGCTCCGCATCCGCATCGGATTTGCGTCCGTGATGAGGTAGCTGACGCTGATCTTCTTTCCGTTGGTGTTTTGAGGATTCACTAACGTCCAGAAGTCCTGCTTCTCCACTGCGATGGGCAGCTTCAGGGTGTTTTCGTTCTCGTTTTGATATTTCACGCCCTGATCGGTGCCCTGCTGGAAGTAGAGCACCGGCTTGACGATGCCGCCCTCCGTCGCCGGCGTACCCCTGAAGATCCGCACCCGCGGCGCGAGGTGGTCGAGCTGTTTGTTGTCGTTCTCTTGCTTCATCAGCGTCGCGATATCGTCGATATTGTCGGCGTCGAAGTGGCCCACCACCAGCGCGATCGGCTTGCGGCCACCCGCGAACATGAACTGGGGTCGCAGCTCTACCGGGTCGTCCGGGCGGTTGCTGGCGGACAGACCAAAGGGGCTGCTCGGGTCGCCGTTCACAAACGTCACCACGGAAGCGCGGGCCAGCGGTGCGCCGCCCCTGGCGCTCGAGAGGGGGTCTTTTTTCTTGTCGTCTTCGTCCTTGAAGTTCTTGCAGAACGGGCCGGGCGACTCGTCGGTGCCGCCCTTCTCCAAGCCAAACAGGTTGGCGACCTCGTTTTGCTCCTTGAAGGGGCAGTCGCCCTCCGCGTCTGGCGGCGTCCCGACCGTGTAGTCCTGCTCTCGTGACAGCACCATGTCCATCGGCGGCTTGCCGTTGAACTCGCCGAGCTCAAAGCCCGAGAGATCCGCCATCGCGGTGCCACAGGTGCCCTCGCCCTTCTCCTTCACAGCGTGCGCGCTTTGCAGGCCAACGGTCGTGTACGGACCCCACTCCCCCGCGCGGGCGGCCTCCCCCAGGCTCTTGCCCTCGTTGACGTAGAGATGCACCACGTGCGCTGGCTGCGGCGTGTATTGGCTCTTGTCGGTCTTGGATTGGCACTGATTGGCCAAGCGCGAGCGCCGCGACGTCACGGCGTTGGAGATCAACATCAGATCCGGCTTTCCATCCGCGCTCACGTCGCCCAGCTTGAAGTGGGCGACCGGCAAGTCTCCGAACAGAAAGCCGCCTTTTTTCAAGCCGCAGACGCGATGCACCGTCGCCGCGTGGTAGTTGCCATCACCGGTACCGAGCGCCACCGCGATCCCATGCGGGGCCCGGTCGATACCGATGAGCTCCACGTCGCCGTCGCCGTCCAAATCGCCGTGGCGCACCGTGGTGATGGAACCACCCAGAATCCACGAGCGAAAACACTTGTCGATATGGGAGCGGTCGTCGAGTTGAACCGGCACCAGCGTCACGGTGCGACCGCCATACGCGATCATGACATAGTCCTTGCCGGCCGGACCGACCGGGCCAACGCTCAGCGAGGTCACGTCGCTCAGCAGGTGCTGGCGCGTGGTGCCGGGGTCCGCCTCGAACTTGCCGTTGCCCAAGCTCGCGATCCAGCGCACCCGTCCCGCCCCCTTCGAGGCGACGATCAGGTCCATCTTGCCATCGTTGTTCCAGTCGACAGGCACCATGAGCGAGTGGTCGGTCATGTCGGCGGTGAACTCGTTCTTCTGCACATCCTGGCAGGCCATCAGCTTGCCCTTGTTGTTCGGGCAGACCGTCAGGGTCGCGCTCTGATCGCGTCCAATCGCGATGTCGGGGTAGACCTCTTTACCGGTGATCACGAAATCGGCCACGACCAGCGCGCTGATTCCGCCGCTCAACGCGTACGCCGTGGGCAGCCCGAAGATCGTCGCTTGGCCGAGATCCTCGACGGATGTCACGCCTTTGCAGAGCCGCTTGTCGTCTTTCGCGCTCGGGCACAGCAGCTGCGCGGGCAGCAGCGCGGGTACGATCTGGATCGCGAACTGGTCCTCTTGTGCACCAGCCACGACGTCCATCACCCCGTTCCGGTCCATATCCCCCGTCGCGATCGCTCTGACGCTGCCCTCAAGCGGGATCTGCTGAACTTGCCGGATGCCGCCCTTCTTCGTCAGAAACGCCGCGACGCCGCTCTTGTCGGGCGTATCGAGCGACAGCGCGCCCGTGCCGTACACGTCTTTGAGGCCATCGCCGTCAATGTCGACCAACACCAATCGCGTCAACGGCGCCCCGCTCACCTGCAGCGGTGGCTGCAGTGTGCCCACCCCCTTGCCGGTCGTGAGATTCTTGGTGCCCGCCATCAACCACACGCCCGTCGTCGTCGCGATCAGCGTGTCCAGCACCGTGTCCTGGTCAAAGTCGTAGATGAGCAGATCGTTGATTTCGCCGATGCGGGGCTTGGGATGGTCGTCAAACGTGTGTGCGACGTCCCACGTCGGTGGGCGCAGCACCGTCACGCTGCGCTCGATCTTGGTCGTGTGGCCCGTCATGTCCGTCGCTTCGATGGCGATCTTCACGACCTTGGTTGGCGCTGTCGCCCGATTGATCTCGACGAAGAACGCGCCCTGGCCGCTCAAGCAATCGCTGTACTGCGCCTTGCACTTGGCCATCGTGCACAGCGGTTTGTCGTCTGGGCCGAGGAGCTTCTCATTGCAGAAGCCGATGACGCGCTGGCCGTCCACCGACACGTTGATGTCCTTGACGTACTTGTCGGCTACGACGGCCGATAACGCGACCGATCCGACGTGCACCGAGTCCGCCTCCGGCGCTGTAAACGTCACGACTGGATCGGTGTTGTCGGAGGTCACGCAGTGGGTTTTGGTCCCTGAGGCTCCCAGCGTGCCCGCCGCTTCAAATGAGATGCAGACCTTGCCGTCCTTGAAGACCGGCTTGCCTTTGGTGTCTTTGATGGTGCTGTCGACGTCGACCGAAAACGTGCCGCCCTGGGCTTTGCCGACGGAGACGCCCTTCACTTTGAGTTCGACCGTGAGGTTCGTGACGGTTGGGTCGCTCGAGGTCAGTGTGCCGCCGAAATGCACGTTTCCGCTCGTGTTGCCGAGCGCCGTGGGCGTCGTCACGTCCACCGTGATCGTGGGTGACGTGGGGGCGTTACCGGATGTCGGATCGCCAGAGCTGCAGCCGATCGCCAGCGCGCCGACGAGGGTCAGAACCAGCAGCACACGCGCGCCGTCCGGCGTGACGGTCTGGTTCGGCGACCCAAGTTGTGTGCGTCTCATCGACTTGGCGTGCATGATTCTCCTCGCTTGCATGGGCCATATGTGGCCCTGATGCCCTCACCACGGCTCATTGTGCGGGTTCCCGGCGTGCGGTCAACAAGTCCTACCGGCGCGCGTGGGACCGTCTCGAGACCCGCATTTCCGGCCAAATCGCGCCGGTCGGTCACAAGTTTGAACAACACAACCGCAGTGAACCTAGCATCTTGGCTCGGCTCGTGCAGCGTTGTTTGGCGTTGGCGCGACTCTTGCTTCCATCCTCCAGCAACAGGAGGTGGGCATGCAGGCAAATCCGACGGGGCAATGGGTCAAGGTCGACACGCAGCTTGGCGAGGGGATGGTTGGCGCCCTCGCCACCCTGCTTGGTGGTGACCAGCAGCGCCCGCGCGCCGCGCGCTTGCTTGAACGGAGCGGCGGTGTGGCGGGTCTGGTGCGACGCCTGAGGCGGCCGCTTGGCGGGATCAGCGAGCAGGAGCGCAGGACGTTGTTGGCGGCGCTCGACCTCGGAATGGGTTGGATCACCACGCCACCATCGGACCAGCGGTTGGATCGACCGGCGCGGCTCGCGGAGCATTGTGGTCCGCTCATCGCGCTGGAGACCGAGGTGCTGCTGGTCTTGGCGCTCGATCCTGGGCAACGCCTGCTCGGTGAGCATCGCATCGGCGGTGGCGTGGCTGGGGTCCACGCGACCCCGGCCGACGTGCTGCGGCCGGCCTTGGCCTTGGGGGCGGCGCGGTTGGCGTTGGTCCACAATCACCCCTCGGGCGATCCGGAGCCGAGCGACGCAGACGTGCGTTTCACCGTCGGCGTCGACCGCGCCGCGACGATCTGTGGCGTCCCGCTCGTGGATCACGTGGTCGTGGCCCGTGGCGGCTGGCGCAGCCTGCGCGCTGGCGGGTGGTTCGGCGATGCGTGATGCGGTGAGCGCGCGGTGGTTGCTGGTGGGCGCGGCCTGGATTCTCCGCGTCGCCCTCGGCGGCGTCACGCCTGAGCCGGTGGATCGGTCAGCGCTCGTGCAGCACGGCAGGCAGCTGCTGCGCGACGGCTGCCTGACGCCGCGGCGGGCCGCACCGGCCGATTGGCGGCAAGCCGCGGGTGTCTCAGCGCGCAGCGCGCGGCGGCTGGCGCAGTGGTGTGGGCGTTGGCCGTGCCGCTCCGCAGGGGAGCTTGTTCGTGCGCCGGGGGTTGGTCCGGTGACGGCGCATCACCTCGCGTCGCTGTTGTGTCCGTCGCCGGCGCGTCGTGTCAGCGCCGGCCGGCTCGCCGCTAGGCCGCCGGCGCCTCGTGCAGCCGGAACGCCTCGTGCAACACCCGCACGGCGAGCTCGGTGAACTTCTCGTCGATGATGCACGAGATCTTGATCTCGCTCGTCGAGATCAGCTGGATGTTGACGTTGGCCTGACCCAGATGCCGAAACATCGCCACAGCGACACCCGCCTCCGACCGCATGCCCGCGCCCACAACGGAGACCTTGGCGACATGGGCGTCCGCGACGATACCGCTCGCGCCAAGACGGTTGGCGACGACCTGCGCCAACGCCACCGCGCGCTCCATCTCGGTCTGCGAGACCGTGAATGTCACGTCTGTGCGGCCATCGATCGCGGTGTTCTGAATGATCACATCGACGTTGATGCCCGCCTCTCCGAGCGGAAACAGCAGGTCAGCGACGGTGCCGGGGACGTCGGGAACGCCAAGAACGGTCAATTTGGCGGTGTTGCGATCAAAGGCAACCCCTGTAACGACAGCCCCTTCCATACCTTCCTCCTCTGGAACCACCCAGCTGCCCTCGCTCTCGTCAAACGAAGAGCGCACGTGCAGCGGGACCTCATATTTCATCGCAAATTCGACTGAGCGCGTCTGCAGCACCTTCGCGCCGAGGCTGGCCAGCTCTAGCATCTCGTGAAACGTGATGCGGTCGATCTTACGGGCGTCCGCGACGACCCGAGGGTCGGTCGTGTAGATCCCGTCGACGTCTGTGTAGATCTCGCAGACATCGGCTTTCAGCGCGGCCGCCATCGCCACCGCCGACAGATCGCTGCCCCCGCGACCGAGCGTCGTGATCTGACCGTCTTCGTTGACGCCCTGAAAGCCCGCGACCACCACGATTTCGCCGCGATCGAGCGCTGCCACCACTGAATCTGCGTCGATATCACGGATCCGCGCCATGCCGTGCGCGTCGTCCGTGGTGATACGCACCTGACTGCCGAGGAAACTGCGCGCTTCGACGCCCAACTCACAACAGGCCAGCGCGACCAGACCGATCGAGACCTGCTCACCGCTGCTAACGAGCACGTCGATCTCGCGGTGGTGCGGCGCTTGGCTGATCTGACCGGCCAGACTCAGCAGCCGGTTGGTCTCACCCGACATCGCTGAGACGACGACGACGACGCGGTTGCCGGCGCGGTGGGCCCGAACCGCGCGCGCCGCTACGCGTTGAATCCGCTCCGGCGTTCCCACCGACGTGCCACCAAACTTCTGAACGATCGTCGCCATTCGTATCCTTAGGGTCGTTATCCTTACGATCGGTGCCTAGTCGGCCGGAATCTCACCTAGCAACTTGAACTTTGCAACCGCGGGCGAGACGGTCAGAGCGAGCCCCTTGAGCGCCGGAAGCTGGAGTCGCACTTCGCGCTGTTTGCGTGATATCGCGGGCCCGACGTCGGCAAACACCAAGTTGTCGGGCGGGTGGTCGACAAACGCGAGCACCGTCCGGGCTTTGCCTCGCACCGTCACCGTCGTCTCCGTCGGCGTCAGCATGCAGCGGATGCCGTCCGGGCAGCCGCGCAGCACGATCGGCCGGTGCGCGAGCTTGCGGCTGACCTCGTGCTCCTCCAAGCGAATCTGAACGTCCACCTCTTCAATCGAGAGCTTCACGTGGCGACCGCCGACCCCGAGCAGGCGGGCCCGGATGCGTAGGTCGCGGTCGGCGCCGCTGAGGTCGATCGGCGCGACACGCACCCGCCGAATACCACGCACCGTGTTGGCCGGCCCAGAGACCTCCACCTGCGCCGGGTTCACTTTCACGCTCTGGGGTCCGATCCCGAATCCCTGCGCGGGGTCGCCGGTCGTAGAGACCTGCACCGGCACGAGTCGACGCGCGAGGCGCTCGAGGCGCACATCCAACGCCGCCGGCCGAACGGCCAACACCTCGACGTCCCGGGTAGCGAGCTGCATCTGCACGTCCCGAAGATCGAAGGCGTAGCGCTCACCGCCCCGGTAGGCCGACAGATCGATGCTCAAACGTCGGCTGTGGTCGACCAACAGCTCGCGAATGCCGCTCCAACGACCGCGCACGCGCACCTCGACTTCGCTGGGCAGCTCGCCCACGAAGACTTGGCCTTTGGGCAGCGCGCTCACAGACGCCGCGACGTTGATGCTCAACTCGCGCACGCTGTCA
>ERZ889078.379-NODE-379-length-40251-cov-47.833217_pt1 | contig 40251 bp, 39 predicted proteins | sample MGYA00521266_ERZ889078 | MGnify/ENA primary metagenome ERZ889078 (study PRJEB32303, sample SAMEA104408618) | aquatic metagenome | biome: Brackish water; feature: Pelagic; material: water | place: Baltic Sea | collected 2014-06-16T06:34:00 | depth 76,534 m ... | reverse complement strand
AAACCTACACCTAAAAATTTTCTTCTATCCATTTTGTTTTCCTTTTTTTTATTTAATGTTTATTCTTGCTTGAATCGACCATAAATTCAACAATCGCTTTAACATCTGCATCCGAGAGGTCCATATTACCACCTTTAGCAGGCATACCACCCATACCAGCTACTGCATTATGAACAACTTTATCAAGACCTTTCACCATTACTTGATCCCATGTGCCTATATCTCCAACAGCTGGAGCACCCATGTTATCAGAAGCATGACAAAGTTTACAAGAATCATTATACATTTTTTCAGCTTGAGATATAGATTTATCTTCAACTTCTGGTGGTAAATCTCTTGCTGTTGAGTAAGCAGGTGATATATCGGACATTTCGTAACCAATTTCCACTACGGAAGCTTCAGTTTTACCATCTATACCCCCTGGATCTTTACAACCAGTCATACATCTTGTACCAGCACCAATATTTGTAGCACGATCTGCATAAAATGCTCTCACATTTTCTATAGGGTCTGTACCATTTAAACCGTCAATATCTGGATAAAACCCATTTCTATTTGGAAGAACAACTTTTGCAAGTTTTTCTGCATTTAGAACATAATCTTCAGTCATCTCTTCACCATCGATAACTATACCATCTTGAGCTAGTAGGTAAGCCGTGATTGCATATACTTCATTGTTACTTAGGCTCTTTGGATTTGCGTATGGCATAGCATCTCTAATATATGTAAATAGAGTTGTAGCCACTGGCCAATATGTCCCGATAGTTCTTTTTGGTGCATCTGTGCTACCATATACTCTTTGATTTTTAAGAGTGATTACCACTCCATTTTCATCTTTAGATTTATTACCACCAGTTAATTGTGGATAACCATTTCCACCACCACCAAATTCACCATGACAAGATGCACATTGCGCTTCATAAAGTTCATCACCTTCTTCAACGCTACCTTCACCTTCAGGTAGACCTGTACCATCTGGCAATGTATCTATATCCCATGCAGCAATTTCATTTGCAGTTGCAGGTCTACCAAAACTTACACCTTTCGTGATTTGTTCATTGTAACGGTATGCGCTATCAACTCCATGTGCTCTTACATAAGTAACACCACCATCAATAGCAGTCTTATTTTTAATTGCATACACATCTGCTGTCCCTGTAGTTCCTGCAGAAGCAGCATTAGCACTTGTGCTATTAGATGCAGAACAACCTACAGCAGTTAATAAAAATGCAGAAGCAGCGAATGCTGAAGTTCCGATTACAATTGATTTACGATCTAATTTGAACATTAGAAACCTCCCCTTTAGCGTTAACAGCCCATGTATGTATTGCATTTCTATGATAAACACCTTCCACGCCAACGACTTTTTTCTCTTGGTTTACAGTAGGTTGTACGTTATCCGAATCATCGTATGAACGACTTTGTAATAACAATGGTTTTCCTTCATATTTATACATATATGAGAATCTAGTCCAAGCTTTTGGTAAAACTAAACCTTTCAGGTTTGCCTCAACAAAGTTTTTACCACCATCAAAGCTGATATCAACACCTCTAATAGTTCCATGTCCACTCCATGCTAAACCTTGAATCTCAACTAAGTCGCCTGTTTTAAGATCAGTCCATGGTTTTTCTGGACATGGTGAAGTGATAATAGAGTTTGTTTCATTTGCATAAAAATGCTGAATAGCTCTACCGCTTGCTACAAGTGCAGTATACTTAGAAGTTTCTTCTTTTGCATACCATGGCTTATCACCAAACTCTAGTCTTTTTAACCATTTAACACACAAGTTAGCTTCCCAACCTGGAGCCATTAAACGAACAGGATAGCCTTGTTCATTACGTAATGCTTCACCATTTTGTGCATACACAAGCATACAGTCATCAAGAACTTTTTCAATTGGTAATGTTCTACTCATCTCTGAACCATCGCTACCTTCTGCAAGCATCCACTTCGCTTCTGGCTTGAGTCCAAGCTCATCAAGTATAACACTTAAACGAACACCTGTCCATTCTGAACAAGCCATCATACCTCTAACCATTTGTAAAGAACCAAATTGTGGACCTTTCCATTCTGCAGCACCATTTGAAGGACATTCCATAAATAAAATTCTACTTTCACTTGGATATCTTTTTAGTTGATCTAAAGTAAGTACTATAGTCTTTTCAACTAGCCCATGAATCATAAGTCTAAATTTATTTGGATCAATCTCAGCTACACCATTATGAGTACGGGTGAAATGTAGACCATTAGGTACTATAATTCCGTTTAATTCATGTAAAGGTGTCATTGAAATCGCAGCGTGCATATCTCCAGCTGATGACATTAATGGTGAAGTTCTTCTTACAACATTATGTTCATATTTTGATGGTAGACCATAAGGGAATTTGTTAACCTCATACCCTAAACTAGTTCCCCATTTTGTGTGATGCATAATGTTTTCATCATCAGCAAGTAGTGTAGCTGGCGCTAAAATACTTACAGCGGCAGCAGCACTAACAGTTGCTGTTCTTTTGAAAAAATCTCTTCTACTAACAGATGCTAATTCTTCTGTTTCGAATTCTTTATTCATAAATTCTCCTCTTTTTTGATTGATTTACTATTTTTATTATATTAATCTGTGTGTTTAGCTGATAAATCCACAATTGTTTATCACAAAGTTGGCACAAAACATAATTATACCCTTTTTATAAAATATAGTATGTTTTTATAAGCATGCTGTATCTAAGATATAAAATATCCGTATGCGATGTTACAAATAGAAACATGACATATATCAAAATATAATAATGTTTATAAGCTAATTCTTAATTTTTTGTAAATATCCCTGATATAAAATCAATCATTTTTCTCAGTACAAATACTACTGCATACACAATGAAAGAATATAAGAAGGGGTGTGAATAATTTTCTTTTTCGAGCATAAGGTTTATCCGCACTGAAGGATCGGTTAATAAATCACTATGCATAATCAGAGTTAATATTAATAATGTAAATAAGTAAATAAGTAACTCTTTTTTTATTGCGTGTTTAAACTTTTCTAGCATTAGTTACTCAATTAACTTCTGTCGTAGCTACATCTGCCACTTCATTGTCTTGAATATTATCTTCAGTTTCTTCTTCTATTTCTTGTTCTTTTAATTCAATAATAAGTTCTTGTCTTTTTATTACTAAATGCCCTAAAATATTTGCTCCGACTTCTTCTCTATCCTGCCAATCTTCTTCGTGATAAATGTCAAAAAGTTTTTTAAAGTACTCATAGTACTTATCACTACTTGTAATTTTAAAAAAATAAAATCCTCTAAAACTAATTGCATCAATATCGCAGATGACTATTTTTTGACCTATTCTATCTGGGTAAACTTCTTCTTTTATCCAGTTTAAAAAAAACTCAGACTCTTTGAACCAATTATATAAGTGTAAATCTCCACCTTTTAATAGTTCATATGTTTGTGCTTGTTCATCATTTAACTCAAAGGAGTAAATATTTTCATCTAGTTCAAATACCTTTAAGGTGTCGTCATAAGTAGCGAATTCAAATTTTACTTGCATATATAAATCCTAATTGTAAAAAAGTTTTGTTGAAAAATTTTGTTTATTTAATTGTGAGGACGAAAAGAAGTGAGAGAAGAAAAATTTCTTCTCTCTTAGTGTGTTATGCTCTACCTGCAAGCATTCCATACATTGTCATTGGTTTAAGTGCGTACACTTTCATCAACCACCAAATCCATCTCTCAACAGTCGGATCAAGTGGAACTAACGGAGTAGGCTTAACTGTCCAATCAAACTCAGCTAGCATAACTGTACCAATATCTGTTATCAGAGGACAAACTGTATAACCTGCATATTTTGAAGTTAATTTTTTACCTTCCATTTTAGCAATAATGTTATCTACAAGAACTTTGTATTGCTTTCTTACAGATCCACCAGTTTTACCCATTGGTACTTGAGCGATATCACCTACTGCAAACACATTATCATATTGAACATGTTGAAGTGTTTCTTTGTTTACTGGAACCCAACCTTTTGCTGAACCTATATCAGACTCTGCAACTTCTCTTGGTGCAATCGCATCTGGAGTTATATGTAAAAAGTCGTAAGGAACTTCAACACGCTCATGTTTAGAAATTACTTCAAAATCTCTCATAATTGGATCGTAAGGACCTTTTTCTTGCCATTTAGCATCAAAAATAGCTAGTTTCTTTTCTTTATTAACACCAACCAGATTATGTCTATAATGCCATTTGAAACCTTCACGTTTAAATTGACCTAGAATTGCATCGTGATACTCAGGTACACCAAACATAGCTCCACCGTTTGGATAAAAACTTAGTTCCGCACCATCTCTAGCACCTGCTTCTTTAAGTCTTGAGTTTGTTAGATACATAATCTTCTTAGGTGCTCCACCACACTTGATTGGTGTACTTGGATGCGTGAAAAGAAATTGTATCTTTTTTTCACCCTCTTTAACATTTTTAGCTTTTTCGATGTATTCTTGCATTACATCCCAAGTTTTAGCAGCACCTTCACCTGTCCAAATAGAACATAAACCAGAATCATCGCCCATTGCATTATGCAGTCTTGTATTGTCTCCAGTTGAGTATGCACGACCAGCATGCTCTAAACCTTCAAGTCTTTCATAATCATGCTGTAAGCCAGTAGCTACAATTAAATAATCATAATCAACAACTTGACCTTTTGCAGTTGTAACTTGATTTTGTGAAGGATTGAAATCTATAACTTTGTCTGCAATAATTTTTGTTCCTGCTGGTACAAAATCATCTCTTTTAAATTTAATATCTTCAATATCCCAAATACCAGCAGCAACTAATGTTTGTCCTGGTTGATATGATACTGACAACTCTTCGGGTTCAATAACAGTAATATCTGGATTTTCAATATTTAGTGTCAATCTTGCTGCAGTACTCATACCCGCAAGTCCACCACCAACGATTACAATCTTAGCATCAACACCTGATTTAACAAGTTCTTTTTGATCTTTTTCCATTGCTAAAACATCGCTAGCACCCATTAAAAGACCTGCACCAGAAATACCTGCTAATTTCATAGCATCTCTTCTATTCATACCTTTTGAAGATAAATCTTTATCCATCTCCGATAACATTTTATTAAGATATTTATAATCCATATTTATCCTTTTCTTTCATTAAGTTTATAATAATTATAATAGACTACCGTAAAATGATTTATTCTGGACTTAAATCCCAGTGTTTATTGCAAATAATTTTACCATGTGATAAGATTGTAACATATTCTATAGTGTAATTTCAGAGTTCACTATTCCTAAAAGAACATAAACTCCTTTGCCTTCATCTATAAAAAAAGGTATCGAAAAACCTTGATTTTGAATATCTTTTATATTTTCATCATCAAAATAGATAGACTTTTTATACTTTTTAACCTTTGTATGCATATTAACGATGATAGTGTCAAGATAAAGATTGAAGTTTTTTACCTCTGCTTCATTTTGACTTTTTACAAATGCTGATGCCGCTTCTAGATTTTCTTTGTAAAGGTCTGAAAAGAAGACATTCATACCAGAATAGTACGGCATAAAGGCAGCCTTATCTAAAAGATATTTATCTAGCTCTTCTTGAAGTTTTTTTTTCACTTCATTTATCATTATCAACCTTCTTCTAGTTTACGATATTGATCACAAGATTGCATATTTCCTAAGTGACAACCTCTAGCAAAATCATACATCGCTTTTTTGTCGCTTTTCTTTACGCCTTCACCACCACGAAGATACGTGATTCCTAAGTAGTAACATCCATTTGCGCTCTTGTCGTTACAAGCCTTTTTAAAGAATTGTTTCGCTTTTGTTACACTTTTTATTATCTCTTCATCTTCTCCTGCATAATACAAGACCCCAAGCTCTACGCAGGCTTGCTTATTTCCATTATTGCAATCTTCTTTCAATTTTTGGTTTTTTGCTAGTTTATACTGAGTTGCAACTTCAAGAGGAAGACTTGGACCACCATAAAACAGTTTTGAATGTGCAGAATGGCCGTAACAATTAGCCTGGGTAGTCAATAATATAGTAATAAAAATAATAATTTTACTCATTTTATTTCCTTGGATTTTTGAAAAAGTTTAAAAGAAGGTGTGTATCTGTGGAGATATAATTAATATGCTGAGAATGCAGCATATTAATCTTTATTTCATAGTGCTACTAATGTACTCAGCAAGAGCGTCTATTTCTTCATAAGAAAGATCAGTAAGTGCAGTTTTCATTAACAAACCATACCCTTCTTTATTTACAATAGTTCCAATTCTATAATCTTTGAGCTCTTGCGCTAACTTAGCAGCTTCTCGTCCATTGATTGGTGCGTACTCAACCGTAGAAGAACCTTTAAAGCTTGTTTGCTTTCCAGCCTCGCCATGACATTGTGTACACTCTTTTTTGTAAATTGCTTCAGGATTTGATGGTAGCAGTACGCCTGATTTATACATCGGTGCACTATCTGTAGCCATTAACGTAGCACATACTACTAGTGAAGATAGAATAATTTTTTTCATTTTTAACCTTTAAATTATCAAATTAATATCTCATTATAATCACAAAAATCTTAAATTAACTAAAAATTAACCTTCTTACTCACTATTTTTATACAAAATGTTACTGTATAGCTTATTTTTTTAATTTGAATTCCCTATATTACTTGTAATATTTTTCCAGACCGCTCATACTTGAACCCATATTTAAAAGCAACATATCTGCAATAACTAATGCCGCCATTGATTCACATACTACTGTTCCACGTATTGCAACACAGGGATCATGTCTTCCTTTGAGAGAAAAATCTAGTTCTTCATTTTGCGTATTCACCGTATGTTGTTCTTTAAATATAGAAGGCGTTGGTTTAAAATATACATTCATAATAATATCTTCACCATTACTAATCCCGCCTAATATTCCACCAGCGTGATTTGATTCAAACCCACGAGAGCGTATTGCATCATTATTTTTCGAACCAAGCGTCGATGCACTTAAAACACCATCTCCAATCTCTACAGCTTTAACGGCATTTATACCCATCATGGCATCTGCTAAGACTGCATCTAACTTATAATACAAAGGTTGTCCAAGACCCATAGGAGTTCCTTTAATAAGCACACGTGCTACACCGCCAACAGAATCGTGATCATTTTTTGCTTGGAGTACTGCATCTTTTTGTTTTTGCTCCACTGAGCTATCAAGCGCATAAATTAAACTTCCTTTAGCACTTTCATAATCATATGAGGATGCCTTCACCCCGGCAATCTCACTTATCCCGCTCATAATCGAAATATTTAATGTGTCCAGCATTAGTTTTGCAATTGCGCCAGCTGCAACTCGCGCAGCAGTCTCTCTTGCAGAACTTCTACCTCCACCTCTATAGTCTCTTATCCCATACTTATGAAAATACGTAAAATCTGCATGACCTGGGCGAAATACATCTTTAATATTTGTATAGTCTTTTGATTTTTGATTTGTATTATAAATAAGCATAGCTATAGGTGTTCCTGTGCTTAAACCCTCAAATACGCCAGATAAAATTTCCACTTTATCTGCTTCTTTTCTTGCTGTCTCAAACTCTGATTTTCCTGGCTTTCTTCTATCTAGCTCTGATTGAATATATGCTTCATCAATTTTGAGTCCTGCAGGTACACCATCTAAAATACATCCTAGCGCGGTTCCGTGAGATTCACCAAAGGTGCTAAATCTTAATTTTTGTCCAAAACTATTCACTACTTTTGCTCCTTTAATATATCTATAGCTATTTTTGCAGCTTCTTGTTGCGCGATTTTTTTACTTTTTCCTATAGCTCTAGCATACTCTTTATCTTGTATGCTCACAGAAATTTCGAACTCTTTTTGATGATCTGGTCCACGACTTGCCACTACTTTATATTCAGGAGTAACCCCAAACAGAGATTGTGTTAACTCTTGTAGTAAGGTCTTGTAATCACTAAAAAGTGAATCTAAAGAGATCTCTTTATGATTTTTTTCTATCAAATCAATTGCTATTGCATTGACTACTTCTAATCCGGACTCTAGATATATAGCTCCCATAATAGCTTCAAAAGCATTTGATAAAAGTGATGACTTTTCACGTCCACCATTATTTTCTTCAGCGTTAGATAACAATATATATTTACCTAAATTTAAATAACGTGCGAGTTTATCAAAACCTGTTTCATTTACAAGAGATGCTCTAATCTTAGATAAATTTCCCTCAGCTGACTTTGAAAACTTTTTGTACAAGTATTCACCAACTATTAAATCTAAGACTGCGTCTCCTAAAAATTCAAGACGCTCATTATCGTAAGGCTTCTTAAAGCTTTTGTGCGTCAGTGCTTCGGTAATAAGTTTTTTATCTTTAAACTCATAACCCAGGCTCTTTTCTAAAAATTCTATATTATTTGACATCTTCCACTTTTCTCCTGGTAATTTTTTTATATTTTCTACATGACTTCAAAGTTCTATTGAAAAGAGTTACTTTCTTCACAAAAATCTTTATTATAATCTTTCACTAAATGAAACTGTACACTAATTGTATCTATAGAATGACAAGATGTACAACGGTGAAATGGAAATGGATACAATTGCTTACAATTTCTACAGATATATTCAAAGCTTAATGTTGCATTTGTCTTATTTTTTAAATTAATTAATGCATCAAACTCAAATACACTACTTTTCAAAGATAAATCAAAATCTCCACGAGCAGTGTACAGCTCTCTAAGATATGAATTTTCAGATATAACATCTAAATTAAGATTATCTTTTGGAATATTCCAAAGTAAGTCCACTAAATTTTCACTCTCAGATGCATCAAAGTTTTTCCATGCAAGAGCAGGATTAACACGAAATAAATACTCAAAAACCATATAAGACAAACGTCTACTACGTAGATATAACTCAAGAAGCTTTTGTGTTTTTTCTTCGGAGGGCACTGTAGCATTATTTAATAGTTCTAAAGATTTTAGATATAAAGTATCACATGTGATGTCTTTTTTTAGCTCATCTAAAGGCTCCAAGACTTCTAAAGCGGATTTATAATCTTTCATATATTCATAAATTAAAAGTAATGTTTCTAATGCTTGTGGCGTTCTAGGATACTTTTTTAATATTTCTAAGAAAATTTGTTTTGAACGCTCTAAAAATCCTGCTTTAAAATAAGTTTTTCCTAATAAATACATAATTTCTTTTTGGCTATGAGTATCCACTTGCTTTAAAATCTCATTATAGATTTCAATACTTTTTTCATAATTTCCGCTTTTAGAATACGAAGCTGCTAAAAGCATCCATGACTTTTGAGATAATTCGCCCCTAGATACTAATTCTTTGAGTTCATCTTTGGTTGGTAAAGAACGAAATTGTTTGAGAAATCTATCGAGATGTTTATAGTCTTCTTTTCTTTTGTATCTTCCCCACCAATAAGACAAAAAAGTAATGATAAAAATTAATGCAAAAAATATGATGATAGAAAAAAGTGGGTCTCGGAATTCTAAAAAAAATATATTCATCTTATTCGTATACTACAATGCCATAATCATTTTTTAAATTGTAAAACGCAGAGCTTCCGGCTAAATCTAAATCTTTCATCTTAGCAAGTTGCACTATAGAGTTTTTCTTCACCACAATTCCATTTTCTCGAAAAAATTTTTTAATATTTACAAATTTAATATCTTCTACAAATTTGTATTCAAACTCTTTGTGTAACTTCATTTTATCACTCAAGAACAAATGTTCATTTACATGAAGTTGGTCTGATGCGTATTTGATGGGAAGATGTCCAGAAAGGTCTGTTAAAATCTCTTCTACATGTGAATGTTTTTCTGGTAATGTTTCTTTTTTTAAAAAAACATACTTGTTGTTAAGCTTTAAATTTTGTGTGTCATTCCAGTATTTATAAGCAGGGTTAGAAACCCCAAGTTTTCTTGAAATTTCACGCCAGAGCCAAAATGAATTAAGTGTATTTGGTAAATGCGACATAAGATTTTGACTCCCTTTAAAGTGTATTTCTCAATTATAGTGTTTTATTTTATAGAGTTTTATTAAACGAACTACGCAAAGGGTTATAATTTAGTAACACTTCGCTAACACTTTTTTGGAATAATTAGGCTAACAAAGAGAAAAAAGGATAGATTGTGAAAACAATTATAACAGTTTCAATGGTAGCGGCAATTTTATTAAGTGCCTGCAGTGGTGGTGGTACAGATAGTGTACAAGATAGTGTGATACCTACAGATATTACAGTGGAGAGAGGTCCTGTTCTTGGGGCTACGGTTAGAGATTCAAAAGGTCAGATAGGTAAAAGCCAAGGGAATGGTGTATATCGTTTTACAAATCCAAGTTATCCAATTGAAAGTTTTGGTGGCTACATAGATATAAATAGGGATGGCGTAGCAGGAGTGGGTGACGTTGCAATGGGTACTCTTCGATTGCGAACACAATCAGGAAATGTGATGACAATCGGAACAACTATGAGTGAAAATAATGAGACTTTATCTGCACTAATAGCGGATGGCTTCTCAGAAGATGAACTTCTTAATGCACGTCCATCTACAGATATTGATAATGCAGCACTTAGTGATGAAGTGTATAAATATTGTTTAGAAAACAATGTAACAGATCCAGCACTTTTACTTTTAAAAGATACAAATATGACACTCTTACGAGGAAGAATTCAAGATCGTAAAAATGAATATAGCTACTTAGGACTTGATGCTGCTGCCTTAGAATCTATTCTTGTGTCAGAACTAGCACTTCCTACACTGCAAGAAGATATAAATACAACAGATTTAAATCCTATGGATAATATTACAAATGCAATTCCCGCGTCAGATTTAAGTCTAGAGCAAAAAGATACACTTGCTTATATGTGGGATGAAGAGAGATTAGCACGTGATTTATATTTAGCACTCAATGAGTTATATCCATCACAAACACTTTACAATATTGCAACTAAAGCAGAATCACAGCATGCACTCTCAGTCGAAGGTCTTATTGAAAAATATGATTTAAATATATTAAATGCTCCGGATTATACTGGTGGCTATTCTCAAGAGATACTTAATGGGTATGTGGCAGGAGAATTTACACTCGATGTAATCAAAGATTTATATGATACTTTATATGTAAAAGGCTCAGCCTCTCTACAAGATACACTTGAGGTTGGTTGTATGGTTGAAGTGACAGATATCAATGATTTAGACAGAGATATTGAGATCGCAGCAGGAGCAGAAGATCTTGTTCTTGTGTTTGAAAATTTACGCTCAGGAAGCTATAGTCACTACTGGGCTTTTGATAAAGCACTTAAATCTCAGGGAGTAAGTACAGGCTGTTGTGTTCTTGGAGAAACATACTGTAAAACCACTCAAGAGTATCCACAAAATGAAAAAATGGGTGGACGATATTAAGCGAGATAATTGTACTATTTCGAACAAGAGGTAAGATTATGAAAACATTTTTATTTTTTATCATGCTTATACTTTTCGGCACATATCCTCTCTTGGCAGAGGATATTGATGCTAAAATGCAAAAGATTCGTGAAGCTCCTCCAAAAGAGAGGGTAAAGCTTATGAATGCACTCAAGCGTGAAATTGCCTCACTCAATCAAACTCAAAGAAACGAAGCAATTAATGCTTTACGTTTTCAAAAAGAGCTAAAAACTGAGGCTACACAAGACATACAAACTGGACAGTTTCAAAACGCCCAACAAAATATGCAAAATCAAAATTTTAACCAAACGCAAGTAGGTTCACAATATATGAAAGGCAAAGATACTAATAAAATGAAGCCTCATAAGTAAGAATTTGAGATACCTTCTTCTCTTCTTCCTTTGCCTTGCATTCCCTCTTCAACTCTTTTCTTATGCAGATAGTGATATGGATGGGGTTGAAGATAGAGATGATAAGTGTGTTAACACGCCTATCATGGATCTAGTTAACGAAGAGGGTTGCTCTACGGAGAGTTTACTAAATTCTCATACCTTTACTCTTCTTACTGGGTTAAGCTATTCAGATACAGACTACAATACTCTTGCAAAAACGGACACACTTACTACTTCTATATCTTTAGACTATACCTATAAAAATTTCTCATTTGGAATAAGTACATCCTACTATGAAAATAATAGTGAGACTTTTTCTGCAACAGGCTTTAATGACACATTCATCACAACCGAGTATAAACTTGTAGATGACGTATTTTATATCAGTCTAGGGGTAGGTTTGATTTTACCAACATATGAAAGTCTTTATGCGACAAATGAAATAGATTATATGGCAAATGTACATCTTGGCTATACTGTAGAAAATGTAAATCTTTTTGCTCTGTATGGATATACTTTAGTAAATGACACAGATACTACGCAAAAAGTCTATTATCAAAACATACACTATGCTTCTGTTGGTATTGGCTACTTCTTTGACTCTAAGTTTTATGCTAATACATCGTATAATATCTCTCAAAGTGTTTATAAGGATATAGAAGATATTGAAAGTCTCTCTTTGTATGGATACTACTCTTTAAGTGATTCATTGTTTGTGACTGCAAACTATATGTACGGCTTGAGCGAGAGTGCAAGTGATACTTTTGTTTTAGTTTCCTTGGGATATAAATTTTAGGAGTTTTGATGCATAGAGGATCTATACTTCTTTTAGAAGATGATGTTACGCTCGGCGATACTCTCAAAGAGCTTTTAGAAGATGAGGGTTATGAGATTACTCTTGTTCGAGATGGTCAAAAAGCTTTGGATAATTCTTATGATCTCAAGTTTGATTTGTATATATTTGATATAAATGTACCCCAAATGAGTGGACTTGAACTCCTTAAATCTTTACGTGATGCTGATGATGCAACACCTGCAATTTTTATAAGTGCCTTAGTTGATATGAACTCTTTATCCAAAGGTTTTGAAGTAGGAGCAGATGATTATATAAAAAAACCATTTTTTCCAGAAGAACTTCTTATTCGTGTAAATGCAAGATTTATGCAAAAAACAAAGAAAATAATTTATAAAAATTTAGAGTATGATTTTGCAAATAAAACCTTAAAAAAAGATGGGCATATTTTCTCTATAGGGGAGGTACAAACTGCTCTTTTAGAACTCTTTTTACAAAATATGGGAACAATTCTTGATAAAGAGATAATTTTAGAGTGTTTAGAACGCCCATCTTCAGCAGCTCTACGAGTAGCTATAAATAAACTAAAAACTACGTTAGGTCTAGAGATAAAAAACATTCGTGGCATAGGGTATAGTATTGAAAAAAGTTGAGAGAGAGTCTTTTGTAAAGAGTTTTAGCATATTTTTTCTCTCTATGGGAGTTCTTATTGGAGTTATCTACTCCATAAATTATACTAGGGATATACAAAAACTTGACGAGATACTTTTTAGTGAGATGCGTATCTGTAGTTTTGATCTTACATGTACAAAATATGAGATAGATTTTGTGCCAACTCAAGATAAAGAGTTTTATAAACTATACAAAATAGGAGAAGCTCTTGAAGGCTACTTTCCTATTCCTAATTCAGTTGAAAATAGCATGGTAATCTATTATCCTAAAAAGAGCTACAAAGATGAAACACAAAAGATTTTTTTGGGGGCAGTAAAAAGTTTTACATTTGCTATGCTTGTAGTGGTATTTTTAGCACTTTTATTTTCTTGGTATACGCTATCTCCACTAAGAAATGCTCTGCATATAACGCAAGAGTTTATCAAAGACATACTTCATGATTTTAATACACCACTCTCAACTCTTAGACTAAATTCCTCTATGCTGGCAAAAGAGTTTGGAGAAAATAAAAAAATACAGCGAATACAAACTGGCATACAGACCATACTCAATCTTCAAGATAATCTTCGTGCTTATTTGCAAAACACTCCTTTACAAAAAGAGGAGTTTGAGTTAAAAGAGCTTCTAAATGAAAGAGTTGAACTACTCAAAATAATTTATTCATCCATAAAATTCAAAATAGAGATACCAAAAAGTATTTTAGTTACAAACAGAGATGCCTTTACTCGTATAATTGATAATCTTTTAAGCAATGCCGCTAAATATAATAAAGAAAATGGAAGTGTAGAAATTTTTATGAATGAGCAAAATGTACTCTTTATTCGTGACACGGGAAAAGGAATAGAAAATCCAAAAAAAATATTTGATAGATTTTATAAAGAGCAAGAGAGAGGAATTGGCATAGGTTTACACATAGTACAAAAGCTCTCACTAGAATTAGGAATAAAAATCTCAGTAAACACTCAAAAAAGTGTTGGCACAACAATAGGCTTAGAGCTTCAAGCACTTAAGCAAGATTAATGATTATTATACTTAAGGGACTTACACTTCTAGACAACCATAACGTGGTGAAACTGGACAGATATTATTAAAAAATAGCCGTTACTACTTTTGTAACAACAAATCCACCCACTACTAGCCATATAAACATAGAGAGTGCTGTATAAATAGGAGCTAAGCCGAAACCACGAAACTTAGAAAATATTGTTCCCATACCAAGTGCAGTCATTGCCATTGTAAGTAAGAAAGTATCGATTTCATTTATAATGTCCACAATATTTTGAGGAACAATTCCCAAAGAATTAAATCCAGCCATCCCAATAAAATATACTGCAAACCAAGGTATAACTAAAGGTACTTTACTTCCTGCTTCACCGTTTGCTTTAGCTTGCATCGACAGATAGATACCTAATACTATTAATAATGGCGCAATCATAATAACTCTTGTCATTTTTACAATAACTGCCGAATTTGCCATATCTTCGGGTGCACCTTGTATAGAAGCAGGTACCGCTACAACTTGTGCGACTTCATGGATAGTACCACCAACATAAATACCAAACTGCTGCGCGGTCATGTGTAAAAAACCAGTGGCAGGTTCTATGATAGTTACATAAAGCACTGGGTATAAAAACATAGAAATTGTTCCAAAAAGAACCACCATCGATACTGCTATAGCCGTTTTATGCTCTTCTGATTTTAGCACTGGTTCTGTTGCAAGAACTGCTGCAGCTCCACATACAGAAGCTCCCGAAGCTGTAAGCATAGAAGTATCTCTATCCATTTTAAAGACTCTCATTCCAAGGTAGGTTCCAAGTATAAATGTCGTGCTCAGCATGATAAGTGAAACCATAAATCCACTCATTCCCACCTCAGCGATTTGCTGAAAGGTAATTCGAAATCCATAAAAAACTATAGCAAACCTAAGAATTTTTTTACCTGAAAAAGTAATCCCCGTTCCCCACTCTTTTGGAATTTGATTATGAAGAGTATTTGCATAAAATATTCCCATCACTATCCCTATAACCAAAGGTGAAATTCCTAAAGCTTTCACCGCTTCAATATTAGATATAAAAGTAGCAGCAGCAGCAAAAATTGCTACAAAAATAATACCACTAATTGTCCCTTGTCTATTTTCCGCACTAAAAGCCATCTTAACACTCCCCAATAATAATTAAAATATTTATTTATTTAATTTGAGAATTATATATAAAGTGCAGTGAGAAGTATATTAAAGATTACTAGAGATTATGTTTTATTTTAGAATTTGGTATAATTCTAAAAAATATTCATACTCAAAACTGAAACAGGAATTTATACATGTTGCTTTTAAAACAGATACTTTTGCTAAGTATTCTCTCGCTTTCACTTTATGCCCATGCATTAAAAGAAAACTATCTTCAAGTTGACTACAACCAAACAACAAATATTTTAAACATAAATTTAGAGGTTGAAACAAGACTTTTACAAGAAAAATATACCTTTATGGATGACAATAAAAATGAGATAGTTTCTCACAAAGAAATGAGAAATCATCAAAAAGTTCTTTTAGAATATGTCACTAGTCATATCTCTTTTTATGCAAAAGAAAAGCCCTTATCCTTAGAAGATTCAAACATAAGTATTCACCGCTATGATGAACAAACCTATATGCAAATAAATAAATCCTATCAAGGAATTTCACTTGATGACTTAGAAGTCGAGTATGATATGTTTTTTGAACTTGAAGATACGCATAAACTTCTTATACACTTAAGTGATAATCGAGGAGATTTTGTCTTAAGTAAAGATCTACAGCATTATAAATTCACATCGACTGTTATGAGTCAATGGGAAAGATTCATCGTCTTTATTCAAGAGGGCATAGTTCATATTTTAGATGGTTTGGATCATCTTCTTTTTATACTTATGCTCTTAATCCCTATTGTAGCTTTAAAAGGTTCTTATCTTCAGTTGTTTAAGATTATTACAGTATTTGCTCTTGCACACTCGATTACACTCTTTATTTCTGGATTTGGCTTATATGTACCAAGTGTTACTTTAGTCGAAAGTGCTATTGCCTTAAGTATTTTTGTTGTGGCGTCTTTGAACTTTTTTAAATTGTATGCTCATGTTAATTACAAGATAGTCTTTATATTTGGTCTCATGCATGGTTTTGGTTTTGCCAATGTTCTTAAAATTGGACAAGTGAGTGATACAACTTCATTTTTAGTTGCGCTTTTTGGCTTTAACCTTGGCGTGGAGTTTGGGCAAATATTTATGGTGCTTTTATATCTGATACCCCTTTATTTTATAAGAGATAACAAATATAAAGGTCAAGTTATCAAAGTAGTCACGTTTGTTACTGCAATTATTTCTGTAGTATGGTTTCTACAAAGAGTAGGCTTACTATAGCTTGCAATTGCTAGTTCACCTATTTTACAACTACTTCTAAATTTGATCGAATAAGTTTTTTATCATCTGACACCACTTCAGCAATCTCTAGCTCTTGAATTCTTGTATGTTTAATTTCTTTTACATCTACTAAATATGATTTTATAGTAGCACTTCTAGCTTTTGCTAATGTTTGAAGTTCTTCAAGGCTAACAACTTGAATAGCCGAGCACTCTTTTACCAAAGCTTGATGGTATGCTCTTTTAAACTTCTCTTTATCGTCATATGTGTCTTCAAGGAGATCTTTAATTTTATCTATTTTGTCATCAGAGCCTGTTATTTTTTCAAATATATCCTCTAGTAGGTCTATATTCATTGCACTCACTTTCTCTGCTTCATTTTTAGCACCACTTAACTTCACCACCAAATCTTCTAATTTCGCTCTTTTCATCGCCGATTCATCTATTGCTACGTTATACGCACCTGTGATACTCAAATCCATTTTTGGACGCTTTTCAAGCAGTTTGGCTATATTGTCGAGTTTTTCTCTCTCAGCTGGAAGTATTGCTAAAGAAGCGCCTTCAAACTCAGCATACTTAAGCTCATCCCCGCCAATTCCCAGCATAGACCCTAAAAAGCTAAATGGTGAAGCAACCGCTTTTAAGATTAAGTTCCCTAAAGTTTTCCATACAAGCGCACCGTATTTAAAATCAGGTTCGTCTACATTACCGCGTATCGGCATATCTATATCTATAACCCCATCGCTATCTTCAAGAAGTCCTATAACAAAACCCAAAGGAAGAGAACTACCACCTTCTACTTCTAGAGTGTCCCCAAGCTTAATGTTTTTAATAATAATACTGTTTTCACCTGCAAGAGCTGATTCTTTAATATCGTAATTTAAATCTAAAAATAATTTTCCATCATCTATTTTATATCCTGCAAAAGTTGCACTATATCCACTCATAGCTGATAAATCTAGATTTTTAAAATTGAAGTTTATATCAGTGTATGCTTTTGGATTAGCAGCATTTATACTGCCTTTTAATTTTGTTGAACCGTATTTGTCCACTTCACCGACAATATCTATGTACGTTGTCTCATCTGGATTTGATGAAATCGAGTAAATGACACCGTTTAAATCGTGAATATCTGTTTTAAAGTTAATCGGCAAGGATGCATCAGCAAAGACTGCGCTTCCGTTTGTCACATTCACTTTCATTATTTTTACAGGAAATGCTTCTTTTGGTTCTTCTGCCGTAGTATTTGTCTCTGCAACTGCCAACTCTTGGGTACTATTTAAATCAATACTCCCATTTACATCTTCTGCACCTTTTACCAAACTTGCTAAATTCATCGTTTTGTTTGCATCTATAAGTGCACTTACAAAAAAAGAATCTATATCTATCTCATTTACAAAGAGTCTATTTGGTTGTGTTTCAAGAGTGAAGCTTTTCAAATCAAGTTTATTAAAAGAAATTAAGGCAGAATCATCACGACTGTCATGTACAAAAAATTCATCTAATTTAAAAGAACCATCTACACTTAAATCAGGATTTTTAGCAGACGGACTGTATTTTGTTTTTGTTTTAAGACTAAGATAACCATCTTTTAAATATACGAACGCATGTTCATCTATATAAGGATTTAAATCCTTTAAAGCTATCTTAGTAAGCTCAATACTTCCCGCTTGCTTAAGAGGAGTATGTCGCAGACTTCCACTCGCTTTGAGCTTACCTTTGGAGTTTATCCTCGCAGAGAGATCATACTTCATCCAAGAATATTTAGTAGAATCAACATCATACGCACTTAAGTATATATTATCTATTTGAGATGCAAGACTTGGCTCAAGTGTCTTATCCACAAAACTTATTTTTGCACCTTTGAGCGCAACTTTATCTAGGTGAACTTTATACTCTTTTTCTTTTGTATTTGCCTCAGCCTTGTTCACCGTTGAAACTTTTTTTACAAGTTTTGGAACAACTAGATTTTCTATACTTAAAGTCCCATCATCAAGTCTAGCAGTTCGTATATTTAAATACTTCATAGTTGTATCTGTAATCTTTACATCTTTTGTAGCTGTATTTAACTTTATTCCGCTCACATCAAAATCACTAAAAGTTACAAGTCTTTTATTTGTACTTCTTGTGTTGAGTGCAAATGCATTGAGGTGAATATTTGCATCACTCACATCTATTACTATGCTTGAATTAACATCTTTGGCTGTTAGGTTTGCATCAAAACCAGCCATTAAACTACGAAGTTCTACATTGTACACTTTTAGTTCTTTTCTTGCTATCTCATCAATGTAGGGGAGAAAATGTGTAAGATCTAATGCACTACATTTCATAGAAGAACTTGCATCTAAAACATTGTGAATTACAGAGCCCTCTGAAGTACACTTAAACTGATTATTTAAAATCAGATTCATTTGATAACTCAATGGCTCTTCACCGGCTAAACTAACATTTTGTGCGTACATATTTAACTCATTGAGAGTATTCTTCACCGATGGCTTTATGCCATCATCCATAAAGTTCACCTTCATTTTTTCTAGTGCAATTGTATCAACAAGAACATTCCATGGTTTCGTATCTTTGTCAGATTCTTGAAGAGCTTTTTTTGCAGGTGTTTCTTCTTTTGACTGCACTTTAGTATTTACCTTTATATATTCTAACCAATCAATATTACCTTTTGAATCTCTTGCAGCTGATACATTTAGGGAATGAAGTCCTAGCTTTTTTACGTGAACATCTTGCATTAAAGGCTTAATAGTTGCATTTTCAAGATACAAAGAGTTTAGAGTTAATACATCTTTATGATTCCCTTTTGGTTTTACTCTTAATGTATCAAGATTTACGTTTAAATTTGAAATTGTTGTAGCTTGAAGATCATCTAAGTTCACATAATATTCTGCATTTAAAGAAAGTTTTCCATCTGCTACTTCAAGATTTAAATCATCTTCTATATAACGCCATTTTGTATAAAGCTTACTAGCTTCAAAATCTATACTTCCCTTAACTGCAAGAGGTTCAAAACCAATAATTTCACTCTTAATATCTATAAATCCACCATCAGAAAGTAAGGTATAAAATCTTATATTTGCATCACTTGAGTTTAAATCATTTGTATCTATATTTTTAAGTTCAAAACCTATTGTATCAAGACTAAGTTCAAACTTTTTACCTCTAGAATAATCTTCGTAATGCATACTCCCATCTACAACTGCAATTCTATCAAGAATGATTCTCGGCATTTTCGTTGTAGTGTTTGTATCTTCTTTTAATTCTGCTTCTTTGGTTTTAGCGATAGATGCAAAGTTGATTTTTTTATCTTTATCCAAAGCTAGAGAGATTCTAGGTTCTTCTAAAATAAAGTTTTTAAGGTGAAGCGCAGAATTAAAAAGTGAATACACTTCTATATTTAAAAATATATCTTTGATATATACAAGTTCTTTATCATCAAGAGAACTTAGCTTCAAGCCTGAAATATTGAGATAAAAGGCATAAGGATTAAAGAAAATTGAATCAATTTCAATTTTAGCATTTGTTTCTTTTGAAACAATATCAATAATTTGAGATTTTAAAATGAAGGGAAGGGCTACAAAACCAAAGAGGGTATATACAAGGATGAGGGAAAGAATAATTTTTTTAAACACAATAAACTCCAAACTATTTTAGTAGCTTAAAGTCTATCTGATTAAAAATTAAATATTGGTTATTTATGCTTTCTTAATTCGTCCGCTCTAGGAAAAACAAAGATAGCGTCTCTGTACACAACAATGTTTTCCTCATGCCCAATAGCGTATGCTTTAATTGTAATAGGAATAATTGTATCTTTTCTAGCATCGTCAACAAGAACATCTGTTGTACTAAGAACTACAACTTTTTTCTTTCTCACTCCAGGAGAAGCTGTAAATTGTTTCCTTGGTTTGTCAATACTAATTTTACCTTCCATACCTTTTGGAGGAATCACATCAAAATAAAAATCCATATCTTCATTCTGTGTATTTTGAAGTAAGAAAACATAAGCATTATCAACTTTCACCTTGCCATCTGGCATTGCTTCAGTAGAATATAAACGACCTTCTTTGTTAATGTTTAAAAGCATATTTTCTTTTTCGCTTCCCATAATGCCTAAAATAACCATCAGTCCAATTAGAATACCTATGTAGCCTAGAATCTTTCCACGGAAAAACTTTGTTTTGCCTTTTTTATCGATAACTTCATATTCACTTGACCATGTCACTAAAGATGGTTTTCCAAGTTTACCCATAACCGTCGTACAAGCATCAACACACTCTAAACAGTTTATACACTCAAGCTGTAAACCTTTACGAATATCAATATGCGTAGGACAAATTACCACACAAGCTTCACAAGCTGTACACTCTGCATTAGGTTCATCCGCTTGAAGATCTTTTTGTTTTGTGTATTGTTTTTCATGATTTTCATCGTAAATATGCCCACCTCGGTTTGTATTATAAAGAGACATAACTGTATGCTCATCATATAAAACTGACTGTATACGAGAATAAGGACAAATATAAGCACAAAAATCTTCTTTTAAAAATACAATGTCATATACAAGAAATGCTGCAATTGCAATCACGATACCTATCATCGTCCAGTGATTTTCATAATCAGCTAAATATGCAAAAAAGTCTTCCGGCGGGACAAAGAACCATACAAAGTTAGCTGCAGCTAAGTGTGCTGCAAGAAATGCGATTAAAATAGCAATAGCTTTTTTAATCTTGTTTTTTCGCAGAGTCATATCTGGTTCTTTTTGCTTATTTTTAATATTTTTTCGCATACCTAAAATTGCTGTTTCTATTAAGTCACGATAGATGGCACGAAAAGCCGTTTGCGGACAAACCCATCCACAAAAAACACGACCTCCCATAACTGTCATACCAAAAACAGCGAGAAATAAAAACATGAGTAAAAACGGCATTAAATAGAGTTCTTGCATATCAAACTGAATAAAAGCAAGGTGAAGTTTCAGTTTATCAAAACTCAGTAAGAAAAAATGATTTCCATCAACAGTTATCCACGGTAAAATTATAATAAATACTGTAGCTATAAAATAAACATAGTATCTTTTAATTCTCCATTTCATAGGTATCTTATAGTCGTTTTTTGTCTCAGACATTTTTAGCTTCCTTTATTTCATTTGGGCAAATTATAGAATTAATCAAATCTTCTTTTACAGTCTCTGTGTTTTGTGATAGTAACGAACTAAAAGCCAGTTGCTTTAGCTCACGTGATTCAATATAGTCTTTTAGCGAACTTCTGCTAACATTTAAGATACGTGCCATCTCGCTCACACTCTTTTTTTCTTTAAGTAAAAGTATTATATCACTAATATATTTATCAAACTTTGAGCTAGATTTACTCCCCGTTGGTCTACCTATCATTTTCTTCTCTTGGTCCTTTAGACTACGACGCAAGTTATCGATTAAAGCGAAAATTAACATCGCTTCACTTTCTCTGGAAATAATAACAGATTGCTTAATAAAATGTACTTGAAAATGATGCTTTAAAAGACAAGAAAACATCTCTGCAACATCTTCCATATTTGAGCTTAACACCCAAACATCATACACCAAAAGAATTCCTTCCTCTTGAGCTTGAAAACTATCTGTAACGTGAACTCGCTCATCGAGTCGTTTATTTTGGGAAATTTGATCTATAAACTCTTCGTCAATTTTTATATTGTTAGACATTGCGTATGCATTGATTGCTTGCAATTGTTCGCCTGCTGCATCAAAATGCTTATCAGGTCTTATATATGCTATAGTTATCATAATGACGATTAAACTCCTTTATATATTAATTTTATACGTCATTATAGTCATAATTGACGCTTTAAGTCAATAGTTTAGTTATTTTATTCGTCAACTATGTGTATTTAGGTAACACATAAGTATTTTATATACTAAATTATCTGATAACTGTATTTAATACAATAATTTTATTAGCACAGAAACATTTATGCTCTAATTAGATAGAATTAAAATTATAAAATCAACAAAAAGTTCCATAAAAAATGACAACAAAACAGTATATACTTCAAACAATAAAAACACGTCCTCTCATTATTGATGGTGCTATGGGTACACAACTCCAACAACGTGACGATAAAATCCCTAAAGCTGCTTGGGAAGGCAACGAAGGTTGTAATGAACTTCTCAACGTAACCTGCCCTGAGATTCTTGGTGAAATATTTCATGCTTATTTAACTGCTGGTGCGGACTTTATTACAACAAATACCTTTGGATCTTTTTCTTGGGTGTTAGATGAGTACCAGATAGGAAATCGTGCCTATGAACTCACTCGCGCTGGAGCAGAGCTTGTCAAAAAAGAGTGTGAAAAATTCTCTACACCTGAGCATCCAAGATTTTGCCTTGGTTCTATAGGACCAGGGACTAAACTTCCATCCTTAGGTCATATTAGCTACGATACAATGTATGAAGGCTACACCGAATTTTGTATCGCACTTATCGATGGTGGTGTTGATGTTTTCTTGCTTGAAACTTGTCAAGATCCTTTGCAAATAAAAGCTGCCTTACATGCCTGCCAAGAAGCAAACAGACAAAAAGGTACAGAAATCCCGATAATGGTTTCTGTTACAATAGAACTTAGTGGAACCATGCTTATAGGTACAGATGCTGCGACAATCGCTACAATTTTAGAGCCTTTTGATATTTTAAGCCTTGGATTTAACTGTGGAACAGGGCCTGAACAAGTACTTAAACATGTTCGTACTTTAAGTGAGCTATGGCATAAACCTATAAGTGTGCATTCAAACGCCGGACTTCCTCAAAATCGTGGCGGATATACTTACTACCCGATGAATCCAGAAGAATTTACAGATAAGCAAGAGAAATTCTTAGAATTTGATGGAGTAAGCTTTTTAGGTGGATGCTGCGGAACTACACCGCAGCATATCCGTGCCTTAGTAAACAAAGTTCACGCTATCAAACCAAAAGAAGCAACTGGGAGTCATCCAAATTCTATAGCATCTCTCTTTACAACTACCGAGCTAATACAAGAGCCTGCCCCTTTACTTATGGGGGAACGATCCAATGCAACTGGCTCCAAAGCCTTTAGAGAATTACTCTTAGCAGAAGATTACGAAGGAACTCTCAGTGTTGCACAACAACAAGTTCGTGCAGGTGCTCATGCCATAGATGTCAATGTTGGTTTTGCAGGTCGAGATGAAACAAAAGATATGACAGCAGTTATGCAAATGTACAATCAAAAAATAGCACTTCCGCTAATGCCAGATTCTACGCAAACAACTGGACTTGAAACTGCTCTAAAACATATTGGTGGAAAACCAATCTTAAACTCTGTAAACCTTGAAGATGGTGAAGGAAAGTTTGATGAAGTGTGTGCTCTTGCAAAAAAGTATGGAGCATCTCTTGTTTGTTTAACTATAGATGAAGTAGGTATGGCTAAAACCATAGAAGATAAGCTCAAAGTTGCAGACAGAATTATTGACTTAGCAACTAACAGACACGGCATAAAAAAAGAAGACCTTATCTTTGATGTACTTACATTTACGCTTGCTAGTGGGGATCAAGAGTATTGGGATGCTGGGATAAACACCATAGAAGCTATACGCGCCTTAAGAAAAAAACATCCAGAAGTAAGTGCTACACTTGGTCTTTCAAACATCTCTTTTGGGCTTGATAAAGATGCACGTCCATATCTTAACTCTATGTTTCTTCACCATTGTTTAGATGCAGGCTTAACATCGGTCATTATCAATGTTAAACATATTATTCCTATCAATAAAATCAGCCAAAAAGACCAAGATATCTGTGATGATTTAATCTTTAACCGTAAACCTAATGGTGAAGCACTTTTTACTTTTATCGAACATTTTAGCACTAAAGAAGCTATAGATTCTTCTGTAGAAGATGCTGAATATTTAGCTATGAGTGATGAAGAAAAAATTGCCAAACTTTTAATGGATGGAGACAAGCAAAGAATGATTCCTCTTGTAGAAGAAGCACGTCATACAATTCTTCCTGAAGTTATTGTGAACCAAATTTTGATAGATGCTATGAAAGTTGTTGGTGAACTCTTTGGAAGCGGACAAATGCAACTTCCCTTTGTGCTTCAATCAGCTGAGACAATGAAAAAAACAGTGGATCATCTTAACCCATACCTACCTAAAGTAGAAAAAGCTGTGGACACAACTTTAGCTCTAGGGACAGTCAAAGGTGATGTTCACGATGTTGGAAAGAATCTTGTAGATATTATCCTCTCAAACAATGGATACAAAGTGCAAAATCTTGGTATAAAAGTTGAACTTGACACTTTCCTAGAAGCCTATGCAAAAGGTCATATATCTGCCTTTGGAATGAGTGGTCTTTTGGTGAAGTCAACGCAAGTGATGCAAGAAAATCTAAAAATACTTCAAGAAAAGGGAATTACGATTCCTATCCTTTTGGGTGGTGCTGCTCTCACCCGTACATTTATTGATGATTTTTGCCGTCCTTTTTATGATGGGCCTATCTTTTACTGTAAAGATGCTTTTGATGGTGTAACTGCTATGAGCAGAATCGAAGCTGGAAATTTTGATACCAATTTACATGCAAAAGAAGGTGAAGAAAAAGTTGCTAAAGAAAAAAAAGAGATAATTATTCCTCCCTTTGATAAATTAAAAATGCCCTCTCGTGACGTCAAAGTTCCTACTCCTCCATTTTGGGGTAGACGAGAAATCAAGCTTACACAACAACAAATTGAGATGGCCTTTGAATGGATTAATCATCAAATACTTTTTAAATCTCGTTGGGGATACAGCTCAAAAGGAATGACTAAAGAAGCCTATGCAAAACAACTTGATGAAGTAGTATGGCCAGCGTATGAAAAATTAAAAGCACAGTTTTTAAAAGAAAAATTATTTGAACCTACTATTATCTATGGGTACTGGCCTTGTAGAAGTGATGATAATACCCTTCTTATTTTTGATGAGAGCGAAGGATATAACTCTCAATCAGAAGTAAATCGTGAACCTTTAGATCAAGTTATTGGCAGGGCTGTCAAACAGTTTAGTTTTCCAAGACAATCAAAGCAACCACATCGTGCTTTAAGTGACTTTTTTCACAAAGACAGACATGATGTCATAGCTCTAACTTGTGTAAGTGCAGGTGGCAAGCTTAGCGATGCTGAACGCCTGATAATGGATGCTGGAGAATATACAGAGTATTATCAATTTCATGGTCTTGGCGTGGAACTGGCTGAAGCATTAGCTGAAATAGCTCATAAACAAGTGCGCTTAGACTTAAATATCAGTGATGGTGAAGGAAGTAAGCTTTCAGATGTTCGGATGAATAAATACCAAGGGAGTAGATATTCTTTTGGTTACGCAGCTTGTCCTGACTTAGAACTTAATCGTCCATTATTTGATTTATTAAAACCTGAAGAGTTTGGAATAGAGCTTAGTGAAACATTTCAAATTCATCCAGAACAATCGACATCTGCATTAGTTGTGTATCATCCAAATGCGACGTACTATAATGTTTAAAAGATGCAATTCTTTTAAGAGTTATTATTTAGCACTGAAAAATTCTTGACCTAAAGCATTAATTCGACGTTCAAGACGTCCTATCATCTCTAAGAGTTCTTTTGAAATTCCTTCAAGCTCATTATAATACTGCAGTGCCATTTCTCCTTCTGCGGGAGATATTTTCTTCTTCATATTAAGAAGTTTTGAGAAAAAAGATCTGCTTGTATCACCAAAATAAATTTGAAAAATTTTAAAATACATATTGTGTAAAGCTGTATGCTTTTCACCAATTGCATCCATCACGCTCATCCCTGGCATTAGAGCAATCTCTTGCCCTACACTATAAAACCATTTCCCAAATACGCAATCTGTATAATCTAATGGTATTGCTTCTTTTTCAACAGGCATTCCTGAAATCAAAGACTTTGCTCTTTGAACCCATTTTAAATGTGCCACTTTTGCAGATCTTAATTCATTTAGTATATTTTCTTTTTCCACTACTGTGCCTCAAATAATTATTTTTGCTTATAGTATATCCAAAGAAATTAATTTCAACAAATCTATTTTACCTTCTTCTGTAACTTAAAGCTTCAAGTATATGTTTTTTTTCAATTATTTCACATTTATCTAAGTCTGCTATTGTTCTTGCAAGTTTTTGTACTTTTTTAATGCCACGAAAAGATAAGTCAAATCGCTCTATTGCAAGCGATAGAGTTTCATTTGCTTCTTGTGAAAGTACACAAAATTTCTCAGTCTCATGATCATCAAGTTTTGCATTAAAAACTTCTTGTCCTCTTTTTCTAGAAAATATATGTGCTTCTACAACCATTTTATGCAGTTCTTTAGATGTATAACTACTTGTATCATCTTTGCTAACCGATTGCATCACTATATTCATATCTATTCTATCTAGAAATGGATCTGAGAGTCTATTTTTATATCTTTTTATTTCTATATCACTACATCTGCATTCTTTGTTTTTGTTCAATAAATTCCCGCATGGACAGGGATTCATCGCCCCAATAAAAAGAAAATCTGCTGGATATTCCACCTTGGAATTCACCCGTGATATCCGTATCTTATTATCTTGCATTGGTTCACGCAAAGCTTCTAAAACATTTTTTGAAAAATGTGGCAGTTCATCAAAAAATAGAACTCCCTTATGCGCTAAACCAACTTCACCAATACGCGCATTATGAGAACCTCCACCAAATATACTTGCTAATGTCGAAGAATGATGAGGGGAACGTATATTTCTATGTGGCTTAAACTCTGGTTCTTTTGTTTCAAGTGCGTCTAACTTTGCAGACTCAAGTATCTCTTGCATATTCATAGGTGGTAAAATAAACCTTAACCTATTTGCAATCATACTTTTACCACATCCAGGACTCCCTTCAAACAGTATATTGTGATACCCAGCTGCAGCAATCAAGGCAGCTCTTTTAGCATTTTCTTGTCCCTTTACATCCTGAAAATCATATGTATATTCTTTTAAGTAGTAATAGAGCGTATCCTTTATTTCATAACTTGGATACTCTAACGTAGTCTTATTTATTGTTGGAGTTATTAGCACTTTGTTTTGAAGCAGGTCAATAGCTTCTTGCAGATTACGTACACCGTAAAATTCTATATTTGGTATTTTTGATAATTTTTCTAAGGCTACGAAGGGAACGATAGCTTTTTTAATACATCCTTGATTTGCTAATGATAGGATTAAAGGAAAGAGAATAAGATTCTCTTTTACCATTCCATCTAGCCCTAATTCACCAAAAACAAACCACTCAGACAAATCATCTTCAAAGGTATTTAATACAATCATTAGTGCTATGCTTAAGTCAAATTGGCTCCCCTCTTTACGTATATCACTAGGAGATAAAGAAAGCGTAATCCTTTTTGGTGGAAATGAAAAGTCATTGCTTAGCAATGCTGACTTCACCCTTTCTTTTGATTCGTTTATAGATATATTCGCCATGCCTACTATGCTAAAAGAGGGAAGACCTTTTGTCAGGGTAGATTCAACATGCACAACTTTAGCATCTAGGCCTTCGTATGTAGCACAGTTTATACTTTTCATCTAATCAACCTTTATTTATGTTAATTTAATGATATCTTATAAAATAAAGTGGATATATTTATATGGCAAAATGCCATATTATTTAGAAGTTTTTTTCTCTTTGAGCATTTTTTTATACTCTTTTTCAAATTTTCGTCGTCTTGAAGATGTCAACTTATCTATAAATAAAACACCCTGTAAATGGTCGTATTCATGTTGTATAGCTATACTAAGAAGACCATCTGCTTCAAGGGTTTGCGTATTTCCATCTCTATCTTGGTAATTAACAGTTAAAAATTCAAACCTATCAATATCCTCATAAAAACTTGGGACACTTAAACAACCTTCCTGATAAGTAGTTTCACCTCTTTGGTTTGTTAAAACTGGATTAATAATTTCTATAAGATTTTCTTTTGGTTGCTCCCCATCTTCATCTGGAATATTTAAAATAAGAACTGACAGCGCTACTCCAACTTGTATAGCCGCTAAACCTATCCCATTTGTTTGAAGCATTAAAGGATACATAGCGTCAAGAAGGTTATGAAGCTTACTATCAAATTTTTCGACTTTTATAGATTTATTTCGCAATCTTTTATCTGGATATTCTACTATACAAAGGTTCATAATTTATTTTACTTTGTCATTCATGAGTACTACTTCGTAGTCTCTATCTGGATTATTATATGCTTTTTCAACACCATTCATAACACTGACAATTGTTTCTTCCACAGAATAATCAAGATTTATGTCTGTGATACCAATGGAAATTTGAAGTTTGATTTCACGATCACCAAAAAAGAAATTTGAATTTGAAACAAGATAACATAATCGATCACTTGCTTGTATAGCACTATTTATATCAGTATGCTTTAAAAGCATAGCAAATACTCCATTTCCATAATGTGCTACAGTATCACTTCTTCTTGAAGTTTTTAAAAGAAGTCTTGCTATTGTTCTTGTCATCAAGAGTAATGCTTTTTCATTGCCTATACTTTGCTTTAGTTCACGAGAGAGTTCTATCATTATTAATGAACTTTTATGCTTAAACTCTTTAATTAAACCTATCTCTTTTTCGATTTTACTCAGGAGATAACGTTTATTATATACACCAAATTTATTATCAAAAATCGTTTCACTCTCAACACTTTTAACAATAGATGCAGTTTCATCATAGAGAGTTTTCATCTGCACGCTTTGCTTTTTAACAATAGCATTAAGCTTAGCTACATCATTTTCTAAAGCTGATGCTACGCTGACTACAGCTGCTCTTTCATTATTATCGGCAAGTTCTTTTACCCTTTTATCAAGAATTTTCGTCATTAAAGTCATATTTTTATATAAATGTGCTGTAGTTGCTAAAATATTTTTTATTGAAGAAAAGCCTTGTTTTAAGCTATGCTCTAGCTCTAAGGTACTCTCTGCATCATTGCCCTCTTCTAGTTCAAGCATTGAAGATATTTGCTTACGAAAGCTCTCTGTTTTATCCTCTAAAAGTCTGTCAAAATAAAGAGAAAAGTTATTAGGAGTTGGAGGGAGATTGTCTTTAATAAGTGATGCTAAAACTTCTTTGGAATACTCTTCAATATCGCTCGAAGGATTATCTATATCAAGAGGATTTGCAGATGGCGAAGATTCAAGATTGTCCGTATTTAAGTTACGTCTACTTCTGCTTCTTAAAGTACCTGCCATCTTTCTGCTCCCTATTCTTTATCGTTTTTAACTAAAACTTCGTCAATAAGACCATAGTCAAGTGCTTGTTGAGAACTTAAAAAACGATCCCTATCTGTATCTTTTTCTAAAGTTTTAATATTCTGACCTGTGTTCTTTGCCATAATAGCATTTAACTCTTTTTTCATTCTAAGAATTTCTTCAGCCTGAATTGCAATATCAGATGCTTGTCCCTGTGCTCCACCTAAAGGTTGGTGAATCATAATACGAGCATGAGGAAGAGCGTATCTCTTTCCTTTTTTTCCAGAACATAGCAAAAAGGCACCCATAGATGCAGCTTGACCGATACAAATAGTCGCAACATCAGGACGGATATAATTCATTGTGTCAAAAATTGCCATACCAGCTGTTACAACTCCACCTGGAGAATTGATATAAAAAAAGATATCTTTTTCTGGGTCTTCTGCTTCTAAAAATAAGAACTGCGCAACTATTGAAGAAGCAACTTGATCATTTACTTCACCGCTTAGCATTACAATTCTATCTTTTAATAGACGAGAGTAAATATCATATGATCTTTCACCTCTGCCTGTTTTTTCAACTACATATGGAATATAACTCATATATTTATGCCTCTTTTATTCTTGAGTTTAAAATTTTACTTAGAACTCTGTCTTCAACCATTGACATTTGAATTGCAGGTAAATATCCTGATTCTTTGTAATACTCATATGCTTTTTGAGGTTCTTGACCTGCTTGCATTGCTTCATAATAAATTGTTTGCATCACTTCATTCTCTTCAACTCTAATATTTTCAGCGATTGCTAAAGTATCAATAATAAAAGTAGCTTTTACACTTCTCTGTGCATCTTCACGGAATGTTTCACGAAGCTCATTTAATTTATCTGCATTTTCACGAAGCTCTTTAATCTCATCTTCACTCATTGATCCTGCTGCTTTGTTTAAAGCCATGTCTATCTCTTGCTCTACAACAAACTCAGGTAAATCAAAAGCAGTACCTGTCACTAATTTTTCTAAAAGTTCAGGTTTCATAGTTTCATTATATAGTTTTGCAAGTTCTTCATTTTCAAGTTGTTTTTTTACCAAACCTTTTAAAGTCTCAACGGATGCATCTTCTTCGCCTGGAAGTAGTTTTTTTGCTAGTTCTTCATTGATTACAACATCATCTTTTACTTTAATTTGCTTTACAGTTACTTTAAACTCAGCATCTTTACCAGCAAGTTCTCCACCATAATTTTCTGGGAATGTGACATTAATAGTAACTTCTTCATCTCTTTTTATACCAATAAGTTGATCTTCAAAACCTGGAATAAATTGACCAGAACCAAGAACAAGTGCGAAATCTTCAGCTTTACCACCATCAAAAGCTTTCCCATCAACAAAACCTTCAAAATCAATAATAGCAGTATCGCCACTTATCATTTTACGATTTTTTTTGATAGCAACAAGTTCAGCTTGTCCCTGTGCGATTTCTATAAGTTTAGCATCAACATCTTCATCACTGATTACTGGTTTATCAAATGTATCTACGTTTGAAGCATAATCACCCATATCAATCTCAGGTCTCATAGCAACTTTTACGATTACTTCGATTTTCTCATCACTCTTATCAAACTTAGTAACACTTGGTTCACCAATTAATGACGCATTTGCAATATTTAATTCTTCTAAACCTTTTGCTAGAACTTCACGAAGCGCTTCAGCTTCAGCATCTTCAACAAGTTTGCGGCCATATTGTTTTTTTACTATCGCTACTGGAACTTTCCCTTTACGAAAACCTTGAATAGTTGTAGTTTTTGCTAATTGTTTAGCAATTTTCTCTACATTTTCATTAACCTCATCCATTGAGATTGTAGCTTCAATTTCAGCATTTGCACCATTAATTTTGTTTGATTTGATTTCCATCAATTTCCTTTATTCTATTCTTGTTGCACAGATATACAACTATTATTTTAGACAATAATACCAAAAAATCGCTTTTAATTAGCTTTTACAAAACTTAGGCTTAAAATTGAGTATTAAAAACCATACAACCGCTACATCTATCATCACATCAGCAAAATTAAAAACAGCAAAATTAAATCCACAGTGCCAATAAACCATATCTACAACACCATGGTGAATAAACCTATCATATATATTTGAAAAAGCCCCACCTAGGAGTAAGCCTGCAGGAAAAGCATAGCATACTTGCTTCATGTAAAGAATATACCCTAGGACACCCAACACCAGTACCAGCTGTATGTATTTAAGCCATCCTTCTAAAAATGCAAACATAGAAAAGGCAACACCTTTGTTATAAACCAGAATTAAATCTATACACTCTGTGTAGTATCGAAATCCATCCACAAAAAGCATCTTAATATTTTGATCAACGATAAAAACACCAGCTAAAGTAAAAAACAATATTACATTAAGACGAAGAAATGGATTATGCATTTAAAGCTTTTTCAAAAAAAGAAACTATATCTTGCATTTCATGATGCATCTCTTTTGCATCTTGTCCTTCGAGTAAAATTCTTAATTTATTTTCAGTACCTGAATAACGTATTAGATGTCTAATTTTTTTTGTATCTAAAGCTCTTAATTTTTCTTCTAAACCATCAATGCTCTCAAGTGGTTTTTTTGCTTTAATATTTATGTTCACCAATTTTTGAGGATAAAGAGAAAAAGGGCGAAGCACTTCTGAAGCTTTTTTCTTTGTATGTATGAGAAGTGCTAAAGTCTGCAAAGCTGAAACTAGTCCATCTCCTGTTTTTGCAAAATCATGCATAATTACATGTCCACTTTGCTCTCCCCCAAAATTGATGCCTTCTTTTTTCATTACATCTAAAACGTGCTTGTCTCCAACGTCTGAGCGAAAAAGCTTTAGGTTCTTAGAAAGCATATAATCTTCGAGACCCTGATTACTCATTACGGTTGAGACAATTCCTTTACCTTTGAGTAATCCTTGATCATTAAGGTAAGAGCCTAGCGCTCCAAGTAATTGATCCCCATCTACCACTACACCTCTTTCATCCACAACTACAAGTCTATCAGCATCACCATCAAGAGCTATACCTAAATCTGCACGAAACATAAGTACGTGTTCACACAAATCTTTCGTATGTAATGCTCCGCAACCCTCATTAATATTATGTCCATTAGGTTGGTCATGCAACACAATAACATCAGCGCCAAGTTCTTCTAAAACTGTTGGACCAACTTTATAGCCTGCTCCATTTGCAGTATCAAGAACTATTCGCATGCCATGTAAAGATAGATCCCTTGGAAAAGAATTTTTTAACTGTACGATATAGCGACCTATTACATCATCAATTCTTTTTGCTTTTCCAATATTTTTGGCAGTTACTTGCGCCCCATCTATCATTTCTTGATTATTACATATATCTTCAATAGTTTTTTCAACTTCTGGTGAGAGTTTATTTCCATGTCCATCAAAAAATTTAATTCCATTATCTTCAAAAGAATTATGTGATGCACTAATCATAATTCCAGCATCACAACGCATATTTTCAGTAATAAAAGCAATAGCAGGCGTAGGCATTGGACCTATTTGGATGACATCGTAACCGATAGCAGTTAATCCAGCAACAATTGCATTTTCAATCATATATCCACTTGTTCTAGTGTCTTTACCAACAAGTATTTTATTATTCACTACATGTCGCTTAAAATAAATCCCTGCTCCCATTGCTACTCTCATAGCAAGACCCGCAGTTAAAAATGAACCTGCTTCACCACGTACTCCATCGGTACCAAATAGTTTCATGGCTTCCCCTTTATCAAAAAATGGTTTTTTCTTACGTAATTAGTATTTTAACATAATAAATTATATAAAGAATTTAAAAATTTATACTATCTTTAACATAACTTTAATTCTATTTAAGCTAACATTGCGAACTTAATTTCTAAAAAGAAGGACTAAAAAATGGCAAATCATAAGTCATCCGTTAAGAGAATTCGTCAAACACTCGTTCGTACAGAACGAAACCGTTTCTACAGAACTCGTCTTAAAAACATCGTAAAAGTTGTTCGTACTGCAATAGATGCAGGGAACAAAGAAGAAGCAACTGCTACATTAAAAGTAGCTAACCAACAAATTCACAAATTTGTTAGCAAAGGTATTCTTAAAAAAGAAACTGCAGCTAGAAAAGTAAGCCGCTTACACAGAGCTGTTAACGCAATATAAGGCTAACAGCATATGCTAGCAGATAAACTTACCCCGTTTATCACCCGCTATAATGAACTTGGCAATTTGCTAAGTTCACCTGATATAACTTCTGACATTAAAAGAATGACAGCACTCTCAAAAGAACAATCGAATCTTTTACCAATCGTTGAAAAAGCTAAAGAATATCAAACTTTAATCGCAGATATTGCGAACACTAAAGAGATGCTTTTTGATGCTGAAATGGGCGAAATGGCAAAAGAAGAACTTAAAGAACTTGAACCACAAAAATCAATTATAGAAGAAGAGATTAAAATGCTTCTATTGCCAAAAGATCCAAATGACGATAGAAATATCATTGTGGAACTTCGTGCAGGTGCTGGTGGAGATGAGGCTGCAATATTTGTAGGGGATCTATTTGATGCTTATACAAGATATGCGGATTTAAGAGATTGGAAAATCGAGATTATCAGTACTTCACCATCAGATTCTGGAGGTTACAAAGATGTAACCGCTCTAATCAAAGGTGATCAAGTTTATAGTCGGTTGAAGTATGAAGGTGGAACACACCGAGTACAACGTGTCCCGGCAACAGAATCTCAAGGTCGCGTTCATACATCAGCAATTACAGTGGCCGTTATGCCTGAAGTTGATGATGTCGAAGTGATTATTGAAGAGAAAGATTTAAAGATAGATGTAATGCGTTCTTCTGGTTGTGGTGGTCAGTCTGTAAATACTACCGACTCTGCTGTTAGAATTACTCACTTACCGACTGGATTGGTAGTAACGAACCAAGATCAAAAATCGCAACATAAAAACAAAGAAAAAGCTATGAAAGTTCTTAAAGCTAGACTTTATGATTTAGAGATGCGAGAACAACAGTCTGAAAATGCAGCTGAACGTGCAGCACAAGTTGGAACTGGAGATAGATCTGGTCGTATTCGTACGTATAACTATCCTCAAAACCGAATAAGTGATCATAGAATCAACTTAACTCTATACAGACTAGATGCAATTATGGGTGGTGGTCTTTTAGATGAAATCGTAGAGCCACTTATCGCAGATCATCAAGCTAAAATTGTTGAGGCTGCTGGACTTTAATAACTAACATATTATATGTTAGTTATCCCTTATATCCCATTCTGTTACAAAAGTGTTTTTTACCTTACCTTTAAAAGTAATAGTCCTTTCATTCATTCCAAGATAAAGAGTTTCACCGCTTCTAGGATATACTTCAATACTACCCTCAATCAAACCTTCTTGTAAAGCTCTATAATAACAAGCAGCCATACCAGTCCCACAAGCAAGTGTTTCATCTTCAACACCACGCTCATACGTTCTAACTCTTAAATTTTTTCCCTCAACAAAAGCAATATTCACGTTTGCGTTATATTTATATCGTAACTCTCTAGCCTCCAAAATATCAAAGGTATCAATATTTTGGGTAAAGCTAACCATGTGCGGAACACCTGAATCAATTTTCCACCAGTTTTTACCATTAAACTCTATATCTTTTTGCATTATGATAGGTGAAGTCAGTTCGCTAAGCACCATAAATCCATCAACTTTTGCTTTGATTACCCCTGCTTCTGTCAAAAAACTCATATTTTTTGGAGCTAAGTTATGGGTAAATGCATAATGCGCACAGGCACGAGATCCATTCCCACACATTTCAGCTGTACTTCCATCAGAGTTATAAAATTGCCACTCAAAATCATAAGTCTCATGAGGTAGTATAACAATCAAACCATCAGCACCAATCCCATCTTGACGATGACAAAGCTCTTTTGCCAATACACTTCTATCTATCTTCTCATCAGAATGAAAAATTACAAAGTCATTTCCACTCGCGCTATATTTAGCAATCTGCATTTTATTTCCTATTTAAGATATTTTTCTTTAATTATCCCAACAAAATCTTCAACTTCTTGTTGCAAATGTTTTAAGTTTTTTGAATTATCAATAACCCACGTAGCCTTAGCTTTTTTTTCATCTATGGGCATTTGAGAGGCTATTCTTTTTAAAGATTCATCTTGAGAGTATTTGTTTCTTTTCATAAATCTATCAAGCTGTACATCACTTGGAGTATACACAACGACACTATCTTTAATATCGTATGCCCCATTTTCAAAAAAGAGAGGAATATCTATAAGGTAAGGAAACTCAAATCCATCTTGCTTCATACTTTGCATTTGAATTTCATCTCGTATTTTTGGGTGAAGGTAGTCTTCTAAAATTTTCTTTTTCTCTGAGTTAGAGAATATCATAGCTCCAAGTGAAGCTCGATCAACTTTTCCATTATTTACATATTCTGCGCCAAAAGTTTCACTAACCCAATCATGATTCATATCTAATATCTGATGAGAAATGGTGTCTGCATCAATAACCCGCATACCATTAAGAGCCATAAGAGAAGCAACTGTACTTTTACCAGTTGCAATTCCGCCCGTTAGAGCGATAGCATACTTAAATGCCATTAGTTTTTTATGATGCCTAAGTACTCTTTTCTTACGTTATTTCCCATCGCAAAAGAAGCCGGGTGAATATCGCAATTATAAAACTTTAAGCCATCAAGCATATCAGCACGGTGAAGATTAATATCTGCAGTTGGGTGATACTCTTTTGAAGACAATAAAGCAGTTTCACCATTACCTAAGTTGTAAGGCATAATCACTTTAAAATATTTTCCAAGGATTTGCATCATAATTTTGTTTTCTTGCGTATTATCTAAAGATGGATGTGTCATAGAAACAAGACCATCTTCTTTTAAAACACGAGATATATGAGCTATAACAGCTGCATCTTGGCCATCTTCACAGATAACTACATCATATGTTGCATCAGCTTCATTTCTTATAGCATCAAGTCCACACGCGATAGATTTATATGCAATAGCATCATGCTTTTTCATTTCATCTTCTAAAGCGGCAGTGTCGTTACTAATAATCAAAACATTTTCCGGTGCTTTGGCCGTACATACTGGTACATGTACCATCATTTCGTTATAGATGAAGTTTTTCATTTATTTTATTCCTAATATATAATTAAAATGGATTTTAGCATATTTCTCTTTATATGTTTTAAAAAGCTTAAAACTTACATATACTTAAGGCTTAATTCATATTGACTTGCAACATTTATATAATTATAGATATAATAAACGCAATTAATTTAAGGAAAAAATAATGAACGTAAATAAAATAAGATCTTTTTGTAGAGTAGTGCGTATAACAGTTGGCTTAGCATTAGTAGGATACGGTGTATCCACAATATTAAATGCGACTCCCGAAGCACCAGCGAATTACCTATGGTTTCTAGGTGCTATCCCACTTATCGCTGGAGTTATTAATTTTTGTCCACTTTGTATCATTACCAAACAATGTGATTTACCAGAGTCTAAGCCTAAAGCTTAACGCTTTTACACCTTTTAAGAGTTCACTCCAAATGAACTCTTAAAAATTCTTCTTCCATATTTTCACACTTATTTTTCTCTCAACACATATAAGATATAATTCGCTCACTTTATTAACGGAGTTCATAATGAGCCAAATTAGCTACAAAGATGCTGGTGTCGATATAGATGCAGGAAACAGTTTTGTTGAAAATATCAAACCATTAGTTAAATCTACTAGAATACCTGGAGTGATAGGTGGAATAGGTTCTTTTGCAGGAGCATTTGAGCTTCCAAAAGGATTTAAAGAGCCTGTAATGTTAGCAGCAACTGATGGTGTTGGAACAAAGCTTAAACTTGCAATTGATTCAGGCATTCACAATACTGTTGGTATTGATTTGGTGGCAATGTGTGTAAATGACTTATTATGTAACTTTGGAACTCCATCTTTTTTTCTTGATTATTATGCAACTGGAAAACTGGATGTTAATGTAGCGACAAACGTAGTTGCTGGTATTGCTGAGGGTTGTATCAGAAGTGAATGTGCACTTATTGGTGGTGAAACAGCTGAGATGCCTGGAATGTACTCTGAGAATGATTATGACTTAGCTGGTTTTGCAGTTGGTGTCGCAGAAAAATCAGAGATGGACAGAGTTTCTCTGGTACGCGCAGGACATAAGCTTATTGCACTTCCAAGTTCAGGATTGCACTCAAATGGTTTTTCTCTTGCAAGAAAAGTTTTATTTGAAAAAATGGGAATGAAATTTGATGATGACTTCAATGGAAAACCTTTAATCCAAACTCTTTTAGAACCTACAACTATCTATGTAAAAACATTTAAAGCACTAAAAAATGAGATTGTTGCAATGGCTCATATAACTGGTGGTGGGATTATCGAGAACTTACCTAGAGTACTTCCAGAAAACTTAAAAGCTGTAGTTCAAAAAGATGCTATAAAAGTGCTTCCAATCTTCGAACTCATGTCAGAACATGTAGACAGAGATGAGATGTTTAGAGCTTTTAATATGGGCGTAGGCATGATTTTAGTAGTCGAAGAATCAAATGTTGCAAAAGTCTTGGCTGAAACTGACGGTTATATTATCGGTGAAGTTGTCCAAGGAGAGCGCAAAGCAGTTATGATATAAAATCATGACTGCTTTGCGTAATAAGAAGCTGTAATGCTAACGTTAGCATAAGGATTTTATTCCTTATGCTAACTAAATACTTATTTAAAAGCTTTCTCTAAATCACCAGTGATAATACCTGGAACATCAGAAATCCCCATAAATTCACCCATGCTCAACTTAGGATAAGAAATAGCAAGATAGTACTTTGCAGCTAAAGATGTAGCTTTACCATCTTCGATTGAAATACAATAAGGTAATACCGCAGCATTTGCACGACCTATTTTTTCAACAAATTTACTAGTCTCATCTCCAAGTGCATATCCAACTAATGTGCTCTTATCAGATAGTTTTAATTCAAAAAGAACATTATTAGAAGATTTAACTTTAGCGAGAAGATCACTGTTGGATCCATCAGCCAATGCATCAGGATCCTCATAATACGGCATACCCATCATAAAGTGAAAACCAGCTATATCATCATCTTCAAGTTTATCTTGTGAACCTACTAAACCAGGAAATGCACCACTTAATTTTTCAAGCTCCGCATTAAACACTTTTTCATTATAGTCATCTTGCATAAATGCGCGACCAAAATAAACTGGATTTGTGATACTAATAGTTTTTTCTTGATTATCTACAAATAAGCGAAGGACTGCAGCATGTGCACGTTTTTCTTTAGCAGCTTGAGCTATTAATGCTTCATTGGTAAAAACTATAGTTTGACCATCTTTAACAGAATTGTATGTTACAAGGACTTGGTAACCTACGCTTTTAAGCTTCTTTCTTGCATCATTGACATCCATGTGTCCACCAACTAAATAAGCACTAATATCTTCAGCATTAACAGTAGAAGCCGAAGCTCCAAACAATACAAGTAACGATAACAATAAATTTTTCATAAATAACAACCCCTTGTTATAAATAACAATAGGGCTATAGTTATTTATGCCCTATTGTTATATTTCTTTAGCTCCAATCGATTTCATAATTGAAATGATTTCAGCATCTATTTTTTTAACCCATTCTTGCTTTACAGGATCTTGTATATTCATAATAGCAGTCCAGTTTGCAAGTGTAGGCATACCGATAACTAAAGTATTAGTATCTTTTTTAATATATGCATACATAGAGCATGGTGCGAAAACACCAGCATCTGGACGACCTTTATTAAATACATTATAAGAAAATGTAAAGTGACATAGAGAGTATACAAAAAATGCATCATATTCTGCAAATTCCATCTCTAAATCTGTATATGTTTCTTTAAAGTTTTTATATCCAGCGATAATATATTTTTTATCTTCAAAAGCAGTTTCAAATTTTCCTTGAAACGCATCAATAAATTCACTTAAATCAGCCGGTCTTTCAAACGTATACTCAAACTTCATCATCGTTTTTGCAGGAAGTGCTGCAAATGTATTAGTTTCAACTTTACCAGCGAGTTTTTTACTTACTAAATCATCCAATGGATTAAACATTGCAACAAATGCTTTTCTTGCATTTGCATCTTTTGTTCCTACGATATCAAGCATCGTGTTTGGATCAAGATGTCCAACATATGTTTTGTTTTCTGCAGACTTTTTGTAAATCAGTTGATTAAAAGGAGCAAAACCAGCTACTT
>ERZ889078.377-NODE-377-length-40339-cov-30.402269_pt1 | contig 40339 bp, 31 predicted proteins | sample MGYA00521266_ERZ889078 | MGnify/ENA primary metagenome ERZ889078 (study PRJEB32303, sample SAMEA104408618) | aquatic metagenome | biome: Brackish water; feature: Pelagic; material: water | place: Baltic Sea | collected 2014-06-16T06:34:00 | depth 76,534 m ... | reverse complement strand
TCACTTCTTCAACAGGAGCTTCAACAGTTTCAGCAACTGGAGCAACTTCTTCAACAACATCATTCTGGGGAGTTTCTACTTTAGCTTCAGAGGTTTCTTCGGCTAATTCTTCGTTTTTGACATTTTCGTCTGTCATAATAAAATTAATGTGACTGCCTGGTTTACAGTCTGGTTAAACAATAGGGATAATTCCCTGCTCTAAATTTTTTAGAGGGCTGCAAAAGTACTAATTATTTTCTTTTCTTAAAACAGAAAATTCAATGAAATATATAAAAATAATCAAAGTGTTAAATTTTGGTTAATATTATTTTATTATTTATCCTAATTTGGGCAATATTATTGTATCTTTGCGTAGCTTATTTAGAATTCTATTTAAGAATTAATGTACTTAACTTATTAATAATCAAAATCATTTTAATATGAAAAAATCTCTATTCTTTATTGCTAGTCTAACATTTATTTTCTTGTTTAGCTGCAATAATACCGAAAGTCCAAAAGAGGTAGTGCCTAGTATCGATAAAGCTGCAATATTCACAAAAGCGAGTCAGTTTTTCGCCGTTCTGCCTGACGAAAGTGCTAAACCTGAAAATATTAGTTCTCCAGAGAAAATCGCACTTGGAAAAGCACTTTATTATGACAAACGTTTGTCTAAAGATGAAACCCAAAGCTGCAATACTTGCCATAATATTTCAACTTATGGTGTAGATAATGCCCCTACTTCCAAGGGCGATAATGGCGGGCTTGGCACTAGAAATTCTCCAACTACCTTCAATGCCGGTTTGCATATATCACAATTTTGGGATGGTAGAAATGCAGATGTTGAACAACAAGCAGGAGGGCCAATCCTTAATCCAGTTGAAATGGCTATTCCTAATGAAAAATTTCTTTTAGATCGACTTAAAGGCATTCCTGATTATCAAGAAATGTTTGCCAAAGCATATCCTGCAGATGAAGATCCATTTACTTATTTGAATCTAACTTATGCTATCGGCGCATTTGAACGCACTTTGTTAACTCCTTCAAGATTTGATGAATATTTAGTTGGTAACCAAGATGCATTGACCGAACAAGAAATTATAGGTTTACAAACCTATATGGATGCTGGCTGTACAACTTGCCATTCGGGAGCCTTACTTGGTGGCAATATGTTGATGAAATTTGGATTAAGTGCCAATTATTGGGATTTAACAAAGAGTAGTGTTATCGATAGTGGAAAATATGCTGAAACTAAGCAAGATGCGGATTTGTTTGTGTTCAAAGTACAGTCTTTAAGAAATATAGAGATGACTTATCCTTATTTTCATGATGGAAGTGTTTCTGACTTAGATGATGCAATTCAAATTATGTCGAAAACAGAATTGAACAAAGAACTTACCGTTGAAGAAGTGGCTGAGATTGCTACTTTCTTAAAAGCGCTAACAGGAAAAGTTCCTGAAAGTGCATTATTATAAATTGAAAAAAATAACCACCCTTTTACTATTAAAAGGGTGGTTATTTATTAATATTATTTTTGAATAATACTTCCTATAGAATATAATTAAACGATACCTAACTCTTTCCATGCCAATGCGGCAGCGCCAAGTAAGGCAGCTTCATTTCCTTTTAGCCCAGATGCTATAATCGGAATTTTGTTCTGATATATCCTAAGCATACTTTTCTCCATTTCATATTTGGTGGGCTTAATTATTAATTCGCCAGCTTGTGCTAAACCGCCAAAGAAGACAATTAATTTTGGACTCGAAAAAGCCACTGCATTGGCCATAGCTTTACCAAGTACTTTTCCGGTTTTTGCAAATGCTTCTAAAGCCAATTCATCTCCATTTAGAGCTGCTTTTTCTACCATTTTACCCGATAGTTGATTAAAGTTCAAACCCTCTAATTCACTTGTAAATTCCCCAGTTTTTAGAAGTTTAACAACAGTTCGCTTAAGTCCGGTTACAGATGCGTAAGTTTCGAGACAACCTCTGCGACCGCAACCGCATTTACGTCCATTTTCTTTTACAATCACATGACCCAATTCCCCAGCAAAACCGTCATGACCATATATTAAGCGACCATTTGAAACAATACCACTACCCAAACCTGTTCCTAAAGTAATCATAATAAAGTCATCAACATTCTTAGCGTTTCCAAACATTCTTTCACCAATTGCTGCTGCATTAGCATCATTTGTTAGAAAACTTGGGACTCCAAAAGCCATTCTAAAATATTCGGCGAGAGGAATTATTCCTTCCCACCTCATATTGGGTGCAAATTCAATCGTACCTCTGTAATAATTTCCGTTAGGTGCGCCAATGCCAATTCCACGAATCACTAATTGTTTTTTTAATTTGGTCATCGCTTCCTCAGCCATTCGCTTCACAAGTTGTACAAAACTATTGGCAGTGTTGTATTCATCTGATGGAAGGTTAGCTTTGTAAAGAATTATGCCTTCTCTATCAATGAAAGCAAAATCAGCATTTGTGCCTCCAATATCAATTCCTAGTACAATTTGAGTAATCATAAATCAATTAAAATAGATATAAATAAATATGCTGCAAAGATGGTTTTTTATTACCAGAATAAGAAAAAAATATTGAAAATAATGCTTCTAAAATATTAAATCATTTACCAGCAAAGATTTGATGTCATTTTTTTCTAAATTATTTAGGAATAAATAATCAAAATCGACAAATATTAGACTTGTTATATAGGTCAAGAAATTTCTCCTAATTTTTTCTCATCAAATCCTTCATTTATTAAATTCAAAAAGTTTACTTTTGCCGCTCAAAAATAGCCTTTACAATGAGTGAATTAATTAAACATGAATGCGGAATTGCCTTTATACGATTATTAAAGCCTTTGGAGTATTACCGTGCTAAATATGGCACAAGCTTTTACGGCGTCAATAAGATGTATTTATTGATGGAAAAGCAACATAATCGAGGTCAAGATGGTGCTGGTATTGCCAATATAAAATTGGATACAGAACCCGGTAGTCAGTACATTAATCGCATCAGATCAGTGGAGAGTAATCCCATAAAAGATATTTTTGAGAAAATATTTAAGGAATATACGGGCATTCAAAAAATAAATCCTGATTTGCTCGATGATGTCAATTGGCTAAAAAGAAATGCTCAGTTTACAGGTGAAGTTTTTCTTGGCCACCTTAGATATGGAACTTTCGGTGAAAATAGCGTAAAAAATTTACATCCTTTTATACGTCATAATAATTGGAAAACAAGAACATTAACTATTGCAGGAAACTTCAATCTTACCAATGTTGATGAGCTTTTTCAAAACCTTATAGAAATTGGACAGCATCCAATTGAGACCTCCGACACCATTACCGTTTTAGAAAAAATCGGACATTTCTTGGATGAAGAGGTTAATCGGGTTTATCATGAAAATAAGGGCTTGCATTCTAAAAAAACCATGACCGATGTTATTAGTGATAATATTGATTTGGCGGGCATTCTTCGTAGGTCTTCTAAAGCTTGGGATGGCGGCTATGCTATGGCTGGTATGGTTGGTCATGGCGATTCGTTTATTCTAAGAGATCCGAACGGAATTCGCCCTGCCTTCTGGTATCAAGATGATGAGGTGATTGTCGCCGCTTCAGAGCGTCCAGTTATTCAAACTGCTTTTAATGTTAGAGCTGAGCAAGTTCAAGAAATAAAGCCTGGCCATGCCTTAATTGTTAAAAAGGATGGAACAACAGCACAACATGAAATTCTAAAACCAAAGGAAAGAAGATCTTGCTCTTTCGAGCGGATTTATTTCTCTAGAGGTACCGATTTAGATATTTATAAAGAGAGAAAAGCCCTTGGAAGATATCTTATCCCTGCTATTTTAAAGACTATAAACTACAATATGGAAGATACTGTTTTTTCATATATTCCAAATACCGCTTCTGTTGCCTTTCGTGGTTTAGCTGAAGGATTGGATGATTATTGTAGTGATGTAAAAAAAGATCGGATTAAACAACTTAAGGAGGGTGCATCCGATCAGGAATTGGAAAAAATATTGGCATTAAAGCCGCGCATCGAAAAAGTGGCGGTTAAGGATGTCAAAATGCGAACTTTTATTGCTCAGGATAACGATAGAGATGATTTAGTAGCTCATGTTTACGATGTTACTTACGGCTCTTTGCGCAGAGATATTGATGCTTTAGTAATTCTTGACGACAGTATTGTTAGAGGGACCACGCTTAAACAGAGTATATTACGTATTCTTGACCGATTAGGCCCAAAGAGAATCATTGTGGTTTCGTCAGCACCTCAAATTAGATATCCTGATTGCTATGGAATTGATATGGCCAAGTTGAACGACTTTATTGCTTTTCAAGCTGCAATAGCTTTGCTTAAAGAGAAAAAGATGCATCATGTCATCAATGAGGTATATAAAAATTCATTACTTGAGTTGAAAAAACCAAAGGAGGAACAAAAGAACCAAGTACGTGAGATTTATAGTCAGTTTACGGCAGAACAAATTTCTGCTAAGATTTCGGAACTATTAACCCCCAAAGATATTCATGCTGAGGTAGAAATCATTTATCAAGGAATTGATGAACTTCATAAAGCTATACCTAACGACAGAGGAGATTGGTATTTTACTGGTAATTATCCCACACCTGGAGGTAATCGAGTGGTTAATCAATCTTTTGTGAACTATATTGAAGGAATTAATAAGAGAGCTTATTAGTTTTTTTTGCAACAATAATGGCAAAAGGTAGTTAATTGATAATTATCTATTTATAACTTATTGGTGGGTAATTAATTATTACTTCGAATTTGTTTTAATCGGTGCATATCCAATATCACAATGCTTTTTCCAAATACATTGATGATTTTATCTTTTCTTAATTCAGAGATAGTACGAATTACGTTTTCAATACTCATACCAACTAATTGAGCGATTTCCTTTCTTGAAATAGGTAAATCAAAAGTTTCATTATTAAATATTTCAGAAAAATCAATTAGTACGTGAGCAACTCTTCCATAAAGGCGCTTTTGAGAATTATCTAAATAGTCAAATAAAATACGATCAGTAGCTTTATTCATTGTTTTGATTAAACGCAATGCAAAGGCGCCATTCTCAAGTATCAACTTTTGAATGTCCTGTAGTTTCATCACGCAAATAACGCTATCCGTAATGGCAGAAACAGAATATTGATATTTCTCCTCTCCAAAAACACTGAGTAAACTCACAAAATCAAATGGCTTTCCAATGCTAATAATCTGATTACCAGCATCTGTTTCACGGTAAAGTTTTACTAAGCCTTCTTTCAAGTATACAAAGTCGTGAATAGGGTCGCCTTGTTTAATAACGATATCTTTTGGTGCAATAGTTATTTCAATACGTGACGCACAAAACTCTTCCAGTTCGCTAGGCTCAATGGTCGCGAAGAAAATATTCTTCAAATCACATAATTCACAATTACATTCCATGGCCGTAAAAATAGTAAAAAAACATATGATAAAAATCATTCATTGATATTTATCATATTGTGTTAATGAATTAACAACATAGTTAAACTAATTTCGCCATCAAGTTTTTGGAACGATATAATTTCGAGAGCTGTAACATACTTTGAAGTGGATTACTCCTTTAAAGTGAACATATCAAAACAATAATAAACCAAATCTATAAACTATGAAGGATATACTAATACTAGGAGCTGGCACCGCAGGTACCATGATGGCCAATAAACTTAATCATGCTTTAGATTCTGAAGAATGGCGCATTACAATTGTGGATCAATATCGTACGCATTATTATCAGCCTGGTTTTCTTTTTATCCCTTTCGGAATATATAATAAGCAAGATGTGATTAAGCCTAAATCCAATTTTTTCCCCGTTGGAGTTAAAGTAATTTACGAACCAATTGACTTAATTAAAGCAGAGGAAAATAAAGTTTTGCTTGAAAGTGGTCGTGTGCTTAATTACGATTACTTGATTGTTTCCACTGGAACGGAAACTCGCCCAGACGAAACTCCAGGCTTAAAGGAAAACTTGTGGTATAAAAATATTTTTGATTTTTATACTATTGAAGGAGCATTGGCTTTGCAGAAATATTTCAAGAATTGGGAAGGCGGAAAATTAGTGATGTGTATTGCTGAATTACCCTATAAATGTCCTGTTGCACCAATCGAATTCGTTTGTTTAGCAGAGGCTTTCTTTGCAAAAAAAGGCATGCGTGATAAGGTTGAAATCACCTATGTAACACCCATGTCTGGAGCTTTTACGAAGCCTGTAGCTACCAAAATGCTTAGCGAATTACTTAAGGATAAGAATATTGAAGTTGTTCCAGATTTTTATTTGGAGCGTGTGGATAATGAAAATAAAAAGATTATCAGTTATGATGGTCGAGAAATAGAATTTGATGTACTTACTATTGTTCCTGTAAACCTGGGCTCTGAAATGATAGCTCGCTCTGGAATTGGAGACGATATGAATTTTGTATTAACCAATAAATTCACCTTGCGCTCAGATCTTCACGAAAATATATTCGTTTTGGGAGATGCAGCTAATATTCCAACTTCAAAAGCAGGTTCTGTAGCGCATTTTGCTAGCGAAATTCTTCTTGAAAACCTTATGTCAGCGATGGAAGGTCGTCCACTTATGGCAAAATTTGATGGCCATGCTAATTGCTATATCGAGACCGGTTACGGTAAAGGAGCATTGATAGATTTTAATTACGACACAGAACCGCTTCCTGGTACATTCCCATTACCCGGAATTGGTCCATTTGGGTTGTTGAAAAACACCAAAATTAATCACTATGGAAAGGTGATGTTCCGATGGATATATTGGCATATATTGCTGAAGGGAAAGGAAATGCCTGTTGAAGCTGCAATGACTATGGCCGGTAAGAAAAAAGTAAATTAATACTGGAGGTAAGCTATGAGCGAAACAAATATGCAACATCAAATAGATGAAATCAACCGCAAATTAGATTTGCTGTTGCTTCACGTGGGCGAACAACGAGCACATTCCGAAACTGTAGATGATCTTATTTCTGATCTGTCAATTATTGGCCAAGATGTATATGATTCTACTGTGGAAGAATTGGAGAATCGCCAGGTGGAAATTGAACCTGCTGAATTAACAGAGTTAGGAATTAGCTTTTTACGAAATATAAAAAGCTTTATTGCCATCATGGATACATTTGAGTCTGTGATGGACTTGACCAAAGATATTGGTCCAATTGCGAATGAAGTAATCATTGATGTGAGTAAAAAACTAGGTGAATTTGAAGACAAAGGTTATTTTGCTTTCTTTAAAGAAGCCATGGGTATTTTAGACAATATTATAAAAGGATTTAGCCCTGAAGAAGTGCGACAATTAGCAGATAATATTGTGACTATTTTAGGAACATTTCAAAAGATTACTCAGCCTGAAATGATGAACTCTGTAAATAATGCCGTAAAGATTTACTCTTCGATTCAAACTGATAATATTCCTGAATACTCTATGTGGAAGGCTTTTAAAGAAATGAGAAGTCCAGAAATGAAAAAAGGAATGGGATTTATGATCACTTTTATGAAAAATCTATCGGAAACAGCCATTAATCAAAAGCAATAATTTAATTTAACAATATTAATAACCAATACATTTACTATTATGAAAGAAATAAAAGCAAACGGAATATCTTATTCTCTAACGGATGAGGGATATTTGAATGATGCCTCACAATGGACTCCTGAATTGGCCACAGAATTGGCTAAAGAAGACGGTATTGAACTAACAGAAGAGCATTTTAAAGTGTTAGAATATTTAAGAAAAGAGCACCAATCTGGGGCACCCCTTACTATTCGTAAGGTTGGAAAATCGGGCATTGTCGACATTAAAGGATTATATGTGCTTTTCCCCGGTGGACCCTTAAAGTTTTCATCAAAATTTGCAGGCATCCCAAAGCCAACTAGTTGCGTTTAATTTATAAGCTAGCACTAAACTACTAAGCTCTGATAATCAACATTTTAAAAATATTATAAATATTAAAACCAAATATCATGAGTACCACAGATAATAAACCATTGCAAAAAGTATGTATCATTTGCGCAAAAGGAAGTATTGAAGACGTTTATGCAACCTTAGTTATGGCCAACGGGGCAGTAATGGAAGGTATTGAAACTAAAGTTTTCTTCACTTTTTTTGGCCTAGATGCCATCACCAAAAAACAAATGATGAGCCTACACACTAGCACTGTTGGAAATCCAGCTATGCGTATGCCAGGTGGGCTTCCTTTTCCAACTCTTTTAGGAGTAATACCAGGTGTTGAAGCTGGAGTTTCAGCTATGATGCGTAGTCAAATGGAAGCTTTAGATATTCCTAAAGTTGATGAGTTTTTGGAAATGATTACTGCAGGTGGAGGCGAAATATTTGCTTGTAAATTAGCCATGGATATGTTTAAGTTAACCAAAGCTGATTTACACGAAGAAGTGAAAGATGTACTTACAATTGGTCAATTTTATGAATTGGCTGGTGGTGATAGAACACAAATTATTTTCACCTAAATCTAATTCAAACATTTTTTTAAAAGTCATTTTACTGCTCATTAATTGGTGTAGTAGAATGACTTTTTTTGCTACTATTGCTTTTCCATTCTCGATATTTAGTTCAGTTTTTTTTTGTTATTTCCTCATTCTATAGTGCTGACTCTTGACCCAAACAACTATTACAAAATTAAACCTCAACCATAAAGCAACCTATTGTATATTTGGACTATCTAAAAAGCACACTTTTTAAAAACATATTTTATGAATTATTTCAAAAATTCAATTCTTTCAGCTTTATTTATATTGTTGAATTTTAGCATATTAGCACAAACTATTCAAATAGGAACTCAGGATAATTATGAATCAATTTCATCTATTGATGAGCATGGTTTTATAGTTAAATTACGCATCAATGAGCTCGATTTACAGAAAATAAAAACGGAAAGTGGGGTTTTTCAGCAAATTAATATCAATGGTTTTGGTAAAAGCTTGGATTATGGTAATCCCCAATTACCGGTTTATAAACGATTGATGGAATTACCTGAAGGAGCAAATTATGAGGTTGTTATTCTTCTTAAAAAAACAAAATTGATTAACCTTGCTGAATACGGCATCAGTGATTTCCTCATTCCTGCTCAGCTGCCTGTTCCAAAAATAGAAAACCCTCAAATAGATTTTCAATATCAGAAGCAAACATACCAAAGCAATTCGTTTTACAGAAACGATTTGGTGAAAATTATTCCGCTTGGAAAAATGCGTGCGAGTTCCATTGCAAGACTTGAGATTAGTCCAATAGCCTATAATCCAAAAAGTAATACACTTGAAGTAATTGAAGAATTGGAAGTCCAAATCCTAATATCAAATGTAAATCAGAAAACCTTAAATATAGAAAAGCAAAAGTATTATTCTCCTTATTTTCAGACATTAAATAATCGGTTAATCAATGGGGAAGCTTATTCAGGTGCAAAAATTATTACCACAGTAAACAGTTTTCCGCTAAAATATGTGATTGTTGCCGACTCCATGTTTAAGCAAAGTTTGCAGCCATTTGTGCGCTGGAAAGAGAAAAAAGGGTTTAAAGTAATAGAAGCCTATCAACAAAATCCTGCAGTGGGAAGCACCACTACTTCTATAAAATCTTATTTGCAGGGCTTATACAATTCTGCATCAATAGATGACCCTGCACCAACTTATGTTCTTTTTGTGGGTGATATTGCACAAATGCCCGCATGGACAGGCGTTGCAAGCTCAGCATTACGTACCGATCTTTACTATTGCGAATTTACTAATGATGAATTTCCTGAGATGATGTATGGCCGGTTTTCAGCTAATGATACTTCTGAACTAAATCCTCAAATTAACAAAACCATTGAGTATGAAACTTATACTATGCCCGATCCTTCTTTCTTGGGCAAATCAGTATTAATTGCTGGACATGATGCTAGTCATGGTTCAACTTGGGGAGATGGACAAATTAATTACGGCACAAATAATTATTTTAATAGTTCAAATTCAACAAGTTGTACCAGTTTTCTTTATGTAAATGGCTCCTATAATAAGGATTTAGAAATAAGACAAACGATAGATTCTGGAGCAAGTATTGCCAATTATACAGCCCATGGCTCTGAATTGGGCTGGGCTGACCCTACTTTTAATGTGTCACATGTGGCCAGTATGACCAATGAGGGAAAATATCCTTTGATGATTGGAAATGCATGTCTTACAAATAAATTTATTACTCCCGTTTGTTTTGGTGAAGCCTTACTTCGTGCTAAAAATAAAGGCGCAATTGGTTATTTAGGTGCTAGTGAAAACACTTATTGGGATGAAGATTTTTATTGGGCTGTAGGTTTGGGAACTGTAAGTGCAAATCCTACTTATAACGGAACAGGCTCAGGATTATATGATAAAATATTCCACACACACAACGAAGCATTTACTGATTGGGCGATGAGTTCATCACAATATATTCAAGCTGGGAATCTGGCTGTGACTCAAAGTGGAAGTTCGTCTCGTTTATATTGGGAATTATATCATGTTATGGGCGATCCTTCTTTGATGGCATACACTAAGATTCCTGATCCAATAACTGTGAGTTTTGTACCATTTATCCCCTTTGGCTGGGCTAATTATACACTTACAACAGTGCCTTATGCCCAAGTGGCTTTGTCGGTAAATGATACGCTTATTTCAAGTGCTATTGCTGATTCAATGGGCTTTGCCGATTTAGAATTGGGTGTATTTAATATCGTTGGTACGATAGATTTAGTAATTACAGCTCAAAATTATGCACCTTTTACAGCTTCGCTTTTCGGAGGTTCACCAATAGGACCTTATGTAGTTTCTACTCAAACCACCATTGATGATGCGGCAGGCAATAATAATGGTCTGGCTGATCAGGCAGAAATCGTAAAATTAAATGTTGAATTTGCAAACTTAACTCAATATTTAGCAGGTAGTTCTGTGGCAAAATTCGTATCCACGGATAATCAAATAACTATTTTAGATAGCACATTTAATTTGGGTGCAATAGCAGGATTCGATACCTTAACTTTTGATACCATATTTACATTGAGTACTGCGCCTAATGCCGAAGATCAGCATATTGTCCATGGAAATATTGTAATCACCGACACTTCTGGAGGAACATGGTCAACTCCAATGCATTTTTCATTGCATGCCCCTAATATTCAGATTATGCAATGTGTAGTTGATGACGCCATAACTGGCAATAATAACGGAATTATTGAAGCCGGTGAAACTGTAAAAATCCGAATTTTGCTTCAAAATACGGGATCAAATGATGCCAGTAATGTAGTTTGTAATTATGTTTCTCAAAATAGTTTAGCCGTAGTTACTAGCAATTATCTCATCAATACTTTATCGGCAAATCAATCGGCTTGGGCTGAATTTACGGTGCAGTTTGATGCGCAATTCAATAATGGCGATTTTGTAAAATTCATATTTGATTATGTCAGCCAAGCTTATTCTGGTTCCAAAGATTTTCCTCAATTAGTTGGACAAGTGGACGAAGATTTTGAAAGTGGCGATTATTCCAAATTTATTTGGGAGAGCATCAATAATTTAAATTGGAATATTGACTCAAGTACTAAATATGAAGGAGCTTATTCCTCGCGTTCAGCAAGTACAATAACGGATAATGACACCAGCTCTATGTATGTTACTATGAATGTATTAACAAATGATAGTATTGTTTTTTATCGTCAAACATCAACTGAGATTGGTTATGATTATTTGATGTTTTATATCGATGATGTTTTACAAGAGAAATGGTCTGGAAATAAATCCTGGGAAAAGTTTAGCTTTGGTGTAACAGCTGGTATGCACACTTTTAAATGGGCCTATATTAAGGATTATTATATGGCAGAGGGACAAGATGCTGCTTGGGTAGATTATATTAATTTCCCACCAACAGATGCTTGGAGCAGTATTGAAGAACAGAAAGAGGCACAAATTAGCCAAATAAAATTATGGCCAAATCCAGCTTCAGATCAAGTACATATTGAGTTGGAGCTTTTAAAAAGTGGAATCATTTATACGACTATTTTTAACCAATTGGGACAAGAAACTGCACCAACAATTAATCATGGCAAACAAGCTGTGGGCTTCAATCATTTGCAATTAGATGCAAGCCATTTGGCTGCTGGAATTTATTTTGTACAAATTAGGATAAATGATCAGCAATATTTTCAAAAGCTTATTATTCAGTAATTATCCTGAAATTTAGATAGAACTTTTGGAAGAAATTAAAGTAGAATACCGACAATTAATAGAGCAATATAGCCAAGAGAAGGCTCTGGTTGAGAAGAAAATTTTATGGGTCTCAGTCCTTCGGCTATGTGTCTTTATCCTAATTATATTATCTGGATGGTTTGCTTTTAAAATGGAGCAAAACATTCTGTGGCTTGTTTTAATAATCCTAATCATTGCCTTTTTGTTTCTGATGAAACACCATGCTGCTTTATTCAACCGTAAGAGTTTCATGAGTCGATTAATTCAGATTAATCAAGAAGAAATCGCTGCATTAGATGGAGATTTTTCCTACTTTGCTTCTGGGTTTGAATTTGAAATTCCCAATCATGATTTCTCTTTGGATTTAGATGTTTTTGGACAAAAGTCGATCTTTCAAATGATCAATAGAACTTCTACGTCATATGGAATTAAGAAGTTAGCAAACTGGTTCAATGAACCGCTTTTAGAAAAAAAGGAGATTTTAAAACGACAAAGTGCTGCTGCTGAATTGGCTGGTTTGTTGAATTATCGGCAATATTTTAGAGCCAACGGACTTGCTGTAGAAGAGAAAACTTGGGAATTGGATTTTTTAAATGAATGGCAAAATCAGGAAAATTTGTTTTATCCAAAGTCCATTTTCAAATTTCTACTATATTTTATTCCTGCGATTAATCTGGCGGCCATATTAGCCTATTCCTTCAGTTTTATCAGTGTGCAATTATTGGTTTTGTCTTTAATACTTACACTTGGATTTGTAGGAATCTATCAGAAAAAAATTCACACTAGACATAACCTTTTGGGCAAGCGAACTGCTCTACTCGAAAAATATATTGAAATATTTAAACTTGTAGAAAGTCAAATATTTAATGATGAATTATTGCAAGATTTGCAAGCTCAATTAAAAAATAATGGAAAGAAAGCTTATGATAAAATTCAAGGGCTTTCAAATATTTTATCCGCTCTTGACACGCGTTTAAATGTGTTTGTGAGCATACCGCTCAATGCAGTTTTTATATGGGATATTCGACAAATTTACCGAATGGAACGATGGAAAAGTATGCATGCTAATGAGTTAAATCAGTGGTTTGAAGTAATAGCAAATTTGGAAGCCTTGCAAAGTATTGGGAATTTAACCTATAATCATCCTCATTGGATTTTTCCAAAAATTTCGGAAGAGGAGCAGTGGAAATTTCAAAAAATAAAGCATCCGCTGATGCCATCAGAACAATGTGTTGCCAATGACTTTATGGTGAATAAAATCCCTCATCTGAAAGTAATTACTGGCGCTAATATGGCGGGAAAAAGTACATTTTTGCGAACAATTGGTAGCAATTTGCTTTTAGCGATGATAGGTGCACCAGTGCATGCTGAACTCATGCATTTTTATCCAATTCAGGTCATGAGTAGTTTGCGCACTACGGATTCTTTAGCTAAAAGTGAATCCTATTTTTATGCTGAGATAAAACGCCTTCAATTGATTATGGATAGGTTGCGATCGGGAGAGCAACTTTTTGTTTTGTTGGATGAAATTCTCAAAGGAACTAATTCCAAGGATAAAGAGGAGGGTTCGAGAGCTTTGCTGCTTCAATTGATTAAACTTAAAGCAGTTGGTATTATTGCAACCCATGATTTGTCACTGGGTAAAATGATGGAAGATAATAGCGAATGGATCGAAAATCAATGCTTTGAAGTGGGCATTTCTAATGAAGAATTAATATTCGATTATACAATCCGCCCAGGAATTGCTCAAAATATGAATGCAAGTTTTTTGTTGAAAAAGATGGGAATTGTTGAATGATAAATTACTTTTGAGTTCGGTTTTTCTAGCGGCGGCAAATAGCTTTTTCTAAAGCGCTTTGATATAAATCCGGAGCTTCGTATTCCATCGGGTAGTGATCAATTCCGGCTTCTATATATTTTTGTCCTGTGATGATAAATCCTGATTTTTTATAATAATCTACAACTTCCACTTGCGCGTTTAGGTAAATTTTTTGTTTAAAAGGATACACATCTGTCAGCATAAAATGCATCAAATCACGACCAAAACCTTGTCCTCGCACTTCTTTTAGAAAAGCGAATCTTTCAAACTTAATTCCTTTATCAGTTCGTCGATAGCGTGCTGTGCCAACCGCTTTTCTTTTATGATAAATTAGAAAATGCACACATTCTTCTTCAAATTCTGCCTCCATTTCTATGGGCACTTTCTGCTCATCAACAAATACCTCAATACGGATATCCATAGCAATTTGATGCAGTTCTTGATTGTTAAATCCAAATTTTATAATCTTGCTCATTTGTTTATTGTTTACCACAGAGACACAAAGCCATAAGGGTTAAGAATTTTTCTCCGTGTCCTCTGCGCCGCTGTGGTTTTTTTTATTTATTTTGCAAAGGCAGTTCAATAAAAAACGTAGTACCCATATTAGCTTTAGATTCAAATCTGATACTGCCTTCACTATTATTGATGATGCTTTTAACCATCGCTAAGCCAAGCCCTGCTCCTTTTGACTTAGTGGTAAAATTAGGTACAAATATCAAATCTTTCATTTCTTCAGGAATTCCCTTGCCGTTATCCGAAAACTTTATATATAGCTTATTATCAACGCTCTGCATGTCTATTATTATTGTAACTTCATTTTCTCCCTCTACTGCTTGAATGCTATTTTTTATTAAATTATTAAAAACCCTCAACCATTGTTTCTTGTCAATAAATGCCCAATATTCTTGATTGCTATTGAGTTGAATGTTTATTTTATCCTCTTCCTTAAAGAGTTCCATTGCCGAACGGATAATGGAATTTACCTCTTGGAGTTCGTTGATGGATTTGGGCATGGTAGCAAAGTCCGAAAAAGCACTTGCTATATTGGCTAATGTATCGATTTGCTCGATTAGGGTATTTGAAAGTGAAAATATTTTATCCTTCTGATTGGGATCATGCGCATCATAAGTACGCATCATATATTGAACGCTCAATTTCATAGGAGTTAATGGATTTTTGATTTCATGCGCCACTTGTTTAGCCATTTCTCGCCAAGCAGTCTCCCTTTCACTTTTTGCCAATTTTCCGCTACTAATTGCAAGTGCATCAATCATTTTATTATACTCCTCCACCAAAGCGTCAAACTCTTCTATTCCATGCCATTCAATCTTTTGATTTGCTTTTCCCATTCCAACTGCCTGTAAACGCTCTTTCAACATGCTAATTGGCCTCGACACATAATTACTTACTAGCAGAATTACCAAAACGGATAATACAATCACAAGCGTATAAACATTCATCAGTGCAAGCAATAAACTCGATATTTCGGTCTGTAATACTTCCTCATGAGCAAAATAGGGCAGGTTTAAAAAAGCAATACTTTCTCCATTCTTATTATGAAACGGAACATATGCTGAGGAATAAACCAATCCACCAATATTCTCTTTTGCAATATATAAGCTCTGATGTTCTTTGCGCAAATAATTAAATGCATGAGGATTCAACTGATTTGAAAGCAAGGAATAATCAAAAATTTCCTGTCTAGTAGTAGCCAATAGTTGACCATTGATGTGATAGATATTGATATCTGTATCAAATACTTTTGCAAACTTAACCAATAGAGAATTGAGATAATCCACATTGACCATGCTTAGGTCATTTTCGGCAGATAACTTATGCTCAAATTCGGTTTGCAGCGATATGGCTAATCGTTCTAATTGGTCATGGTTTTTATCCTCATTTAACTTTTGAATATAAAAAATTGTAATACTGCTAATGACTGCAAATGAGACTAATATAATAGGAATCATCACCAATTGTAATCTGTTTCCGAAGCTAAGTTGTAAACTAGGTCTTAATGCAGGGTCATTACCAATATAGCCAAGCAAAACAAATAAAAGGCCCAAAAATATGAACAAATAGGAGAAAGGAGCAAGTTTGCTCAGTCGAGGAGGTAATTTCAGACTGAGTACAAAAACCTTGTCTTTGGTTTGTCGATAAATGAGGTGGTCAAATTCGTCTTTTTCATAAAATTCCAAGTCTAATTGATCGTTGGTAGGCCAGGAAAAATACTCTGGATAACCAAAAGTGCCATAAACTTCAACTCTGCGATCGTGCTCATATGTTGCTAATGAATAGTTTACAATTTTTTCAAATGGATTGTACTCTTTCTGGCTCAATAACCTGGTGAAACCTTTGCGTTTTAATTTAGAATTTATTTCTAGGTAAATGGTATAAGGAATAATTCCCTCTGGGATGCTCTGGTAGAAACGAAGTAAACCTAGATAATTTGTTTGCCCAGTTCCATATTCTAATAAATACAAATTTTTGTCGCTGGTTAAAGCCCCATATTGTATCAGGTTTTGATAGAAAAAACTATCGCAAATAATTTCTAAATTCTGTGGCATAATCACTAATTTCAAATCTTGGGTACAAGTCGTAATTTGAAAATCATATTGATCAAAATGCTGATTTTTTCTAAAATATTGCTCTTTAATATAATTGGCAATGGAATCGAAATCAATATCTCCAGTTTCAAACTGATTGAGCAAATATTCATCTTGATATATCTTTTTACTGATTTCGGTAAACAAATATTCGGCTTGGGGATCTTGACTTAAGCTGATTCTTTGTATCAACGATTTACGTTTATTATGCTCATTCTCAATGTTATTCGCATTAAACCAAAATGATAGTAAAATTGAAAAGCCCAATAAGTAAAAAGTAATTAAAGAGGTTGTCCGTATTTTACTCCATTTCGATAAGCTAAATTTAAGAGCAATCAAGAAGATGAAAAACACAAAACTTGGCCAGTCACTGTTTTCAAATTGCCAGATCCAAATTATACAAACCAAAAGAATTCCTAAAATTGGCCACCATTCGTTAAACGATTTATTTATGTGATTTTGAAATAATGAATGACCTTTAATCCAAAGTATAAAAAAACCATAAATCCAAATTCCAAGTGCTGTTAACCCAATGATGCTAAGGTAGCTAATTGTTGATATTTGAGAAATATCAAAAGAAATAGTGGCATTGAAAATGAGGTCTGAAACAGTTTCTTTTAGCAATAAGAGCAAAAGAAATAGCAATAAAAGAAATCCAAAATAGAGGATTTGCAGCACAAAAGGCTTTTTAATATTTAGTGAAACTGTTGTGATGTATTCCAGAAAGGCAATAAAAACAAATAAACCTATAATTGAACTAACCAGTAGGCTTCCTAATGAGTTAAAAAGGTAGGATGCTGCAAAAGAATCGGGGCTAAATATTTCGCTATCATATATAATATCAGGCCATTGGAGCCAATGAAAAAGTATATAAACTAATATTGTACTTAAACTTATCAGTATAAATACCCAAAAAGGTTTATGAATTACTTTTTTAATAAGTTGAATAATAAATAGGATTGAAAAAAGGTATCCTAATATGTAAAAGCAGAATAGAACGCCATATTCAATAGAATTTGGTGGGTTGACTTTATCCCAAGTTGCGCTGAATAAATAGCTATTGTTTGCGGAGTAAAATGGAATATCAGTTTTTTCTGATAGAGAGATTTTTACATGTTTTCGCAATCCAAGAACAGGGTTCAATTCATTGATAAGATATTCGTTCTCAATTGAATAATTCGAAAATAGGGGAAAAGTTAAACAATATGAATAAAATTTAGTTTTAAAGTTCTTAACTAAAACATAAGCATTTTGAGTTTTCTCCACATATAATCCTTCCCGAGACGTGCTGCTTGATAGCGAATAATCATTATCCGACCATGCTACCAATGAATCATGTTGATAAACAAAGATTTGCAGATTCTTGTCATGTGTCTTCTTTAAAAAAAGGCTATTGAAATAATTGAAATCCTCCGGGAGCGTTGAAATCTCATTTTGGAGCTCGTCCATGCTTTCTACAATATCATTAATTTGACCTTGTAATTTATGCTTTTCAAAGGTATTTCCAAATGAGCCACTAAAATATTGTGATAATAAAAAACTCAAAAGGAAAAAAACAATTGTCCATAAACCATAGCGCCATAAGGAGTTTTGGATGCGGAGAATACGAAATTTGGTTTTTTGATTATTCACGATAAAACAAAATAATATATATAATACAATCGTGGTAAAAGTAGAAAAAAATGGACTAGCAAATGGAATTATTAACAACTCAATTCACGAAAGGTTGTTCATACTCTGTGTTTATATAATATTTTACACGAAACATGAATTGATGTAATTTGCACAATAGAATATTTATAAATCCATAAATACTTGACATCTATAACGACTTATTTTGGGAAACGGAAATTGAAAATAATATCAAGTTTTATATACTTCAAAGGTCATCCGCCCCAGACGGAAAGTATAAAGAAATTGGTCGAGTAAGTGCTGTTGGTAATTCTAACACTAGGCAAAACTATAATTTTAAGGATAATAATCCCTATTTAAATTCCCATTACAGATTGATTGCATTTGACGGAGAAGGTAATTTTACTTTGTTTAATGAATTGATGATCAGTAGAGAAAAAAAGGAAATTAGCCAATTGAAAGTATTTTGCGCCGCCACTATGGGGATATATTATATATCATTCGATGCTGAAAAAAGTGAATTAATGACCTTGAGAATTTATAATGACCTAGGAGAGGAGATATACATCACTAAACTAAATAGCAGTAATGGTGACAATATTGTAAAATTGGATTTAGCATTTTTGGAAACAGGAACTTACCAGATTAAATTAGTGAATGATAATAGTTCAGCCACTCAAAATTTGGTAATCAAATAAGTGTTTTATTTATATTGTTATTTGGTTTTGTAGTAATCAATTCGAGAATATAAGCCATGGGTTTTATACTTAATACTCACTTATTATAGAATAATAATATAATTGGAATGCAATAATTTGGAATATAACGAACATATTAGTAATAAATAACTGCAAAATTAATCGACGTAACATGCTGGTAAAAAGCTAGTTATTCTATAAAAAGAATGAAAGTATTAGCCATCCTAACATTTTTTTATTTTTTCCTTGTACAAATAAAAACTTGGTGTATATTTGCACTCGCTTTTGAAGGAAGCAAATTCCTCCTTAGCTCAGCTGGTTAGAGCACCTGACTGTTAATCAGGGGGTCCTAAGTTCAAGTCTTAGAGGGGGAGCAAAGAGCCAATCATTGATTGGCTCTTTTTTATTTTATATACTTTTTCCTAATATTTTTTATTTTTTGGGCAAGCGGTTTCTGATAGCTATCTTTTTGTGTATTAGCGGTATCTCATTTAATTATTAGAATTCATACAACTGACTTATTCTATATTCACAATTATCCTTTTTGTTCCATAACTTAATCGACAATGATATTTCGTTCGTTCCTCCACTGGCACTTGAGAGTCTTGAAATATTGAAATCATGACTATAAGCTATACTCATAAAACTATTGGCGAATCCTATCATTCCTGTCATGCCATCGGAGCCCAAATTGAAATATCTATAGGCTGTTCCGATTTTGATATGTTTGTATTTTAGCATTAAAGAAGGTATAGTCATGCTATAAATACCTTCTTCCATATATACAAATGCTGGAATTATGGAAGTGTTTTCATTGAATTCCCATACATAATTTGCATGAATAGTTAGTTTCGGATTGATGTCTTCAGCATATGGGGATTTTAATTTTTGATTATTAAATTGGTCATAAGAAATACCAGCAATTATATTCTTATGAGCAACGATTATTCCCAGTCCAAGGTTGAAATAGTTTCTTGAATATTGAGTAATGCCAGGAAAACTTGGATATCCAAAGCCATTATTATAATCGTATTTTTGTTTTCCAATCCCAATATTTACTGCTGGTCGAATTACCATTTCTTTAATCTTTAGATTAAAAGCATACATGGCATTAATAGTTTGCCCTTGGTAAAAATTTGCGCCTGTAGTTTCAAAATTATAAATTATGCCGAATCCTCCATGAAGCTTTGGCGCAAACTGGTCGTATGATAATCCTGTATTATAATATCTTCCTGGTAAATTAGGCCAATAATGTCTAAAATTAAAACCTAAGCGTGAACATCCTAAACTACCAGCATATGCGGGATTAAGATTTAATGGATTTGAAAAAGCTTGGCCGAAATAATTTGTAGCAAATCCTGCAGTACTTAACGATAAACTAAATGCCGCGATTAAAACAATTTGAGCTAATTTATTTTTCATAAAATTTGGATTTAAGATTTTCGTAAAAAAAGCAAAACATAAAACATTGACAAACAAATACTTGTTTACGTTGCATCATTACCTTACGAAAAATGTCTTAGCTGATTCTTAATTCCTTTTGATTAGTTTACAAAGGCTATTTCCCAGCAATAGCTTCCGCAATACGTTGTCCATCAATGGCAGCAGAAACAATTCCTCCGGCATAACCTGCACCTTCTCCTGCTGGATAAAGACCACTAATTTGTGGATGTTCCAAACTTATTTTATCACGTGGGATGCGGATTGGTGAAGATGTGCGTGACTCGACACCCAGAATTACTGCCTCATTGGTAAGATAACCTTTCATCTTTTTTTCAAAATCTTTGAAGCCCTGTTGCAAACGTGGTCCAATATGCTGTGGCAACCAGGCATGTATTGGGGAGGAAACAATTCCTGGATGATATGAGGTTGGTGGTAAATCTCTGGAAACTTTTCCTTTTACAAAATCCACTAATCGCTGCGCAGGTGCAGCTTGTCCGAGGCCTCCATTATTAAAAGCCATTCTTTCCAAATCTTGTTGAAATCGCAGTCCAGCCAAAACACCAAATTGCTTATAATCATCCAAATCTTCCAAATTAATTTGAACCACCATTCCCGAATTAGCATATTTAGAATTGCGCATCGAAGGCGACATGCCATTAACAACCGTTTCGTTAGGCGATGTTGTAGCAGGAACTATAAATCCACCAGGGCACATACAAAACGAATAAACACCGCGTCCATTTACCTGCGAAACCAAACTATAAGCTGCCGCTGGCAAATATTCATCACGCACTTCGCAATGATATTGAATGCTGTCAATAATGCTTTGAGGATGTTCCACCCGAACTCCCATAGCAAAAGCTTTAGCTTCTAATAGGATATCCTTCTCAAACATCAATTCATAAATTCCTCTTGCAGAGTGACCTGTGCCTAAAATAACGGCTTCACCTTGATAGGAATTTGCCCCAGCTTTGACGCCTATAATTTTATTTTCCTCAATAATAAAATCATCCACTCTTTGGTTAAAATGAAATTCACCGCCAAAATTGAGGATGGTTTCTCGAATTTTTTGAATAATCCGTGGCAGTTTATTTGTGCCAATATGCGGGTGGGCATCCACTCCAATATTGGCATCAGCGCCATGAAAAATCAATTGGTTGAGCACATTTCTTACATCTCCTCTTTTTGTAGACCGAGTATAAAGCTTCCCATCAGAGAATGTTCCCGCGCCACCTTCACCAAAAGCATAATTACTATCTTCGTCCACTATGCTTTCGCGATTTAGTTTTGCAATGTCGCGCTTCCTATCTGACACCTCTTTGCCTCGCTCCAAAATAATGGGTTTATAGCCCAATTGTATCAATCGCAATGCAGCAAATAATCCAGCAGGACCGCTGCCAACAATTACAATTCGAGGAGCATCGTTCACCATTTTGAAATCAGGATCAAAAGGGATTTCTTCTGGTTTTTCATTAATGAAAACATCAATAAGCACATTAAACTTTACCTGTCTATTGCGAGCATCTATCGATTTGCGAACCACTTGAACAGCCGTTAACTCCTCGTCAGTAATTTGAAGATTTTTTAATACCGCTAGGCGAATCGAAGCGTCTTCATTAGATTCTTTCGGGGATAAAACTAAGGTTATAGATTTTTGCATAATTTGAGTTGAGATGGTCGTTTAATTGGTAATTATTTCTTGTTGAATTTTTTCAGACATCATCACTGCTTCATAAGCATTTACGATTGCGCCTGAAGTGCTTAGTTTTTTGAATTTAGTTTTTTTATCAGACCCTGGTAATTCCACTTTCAATTTGCGATGCTGTACCGCCGATTCAATCAAAATTTCTCGCAAAACTGGAGCCGTAATTTCTGGATAATAAGACAAAATCAAAGCAGCCACACCAGTAACCACAGGTGCAGCATCGCTTGTACCACTTGTACTTCTGTATTGATTGCCGGGAGATGTGGAATAAATATTTACGCCAGGTGCAAATAAGTCCACAGTTTTTTTCCCATAATTCGTAAAACCAGCAGCAAGCTCATTTCCAATAAATTGACCAGAAGCTCCAACATCAATCCAATGTGTTCTTTGGTTTTCATTGGGTGTAGGATAATGTTTTATCAAATCATTGTTTTCGCTATTATTTCCAGCAGCATGTACAATTAAAACATCATGAGCAATGGCATAATCGATAGCTTCCAATACAAATTCGGGATGCTTGCTATAATTTTTACCAAAGCTACAATTGATAATTCTAGCTCCATTATTTACCGCATATTTTATGGCTAAAGCAACGTCTTTGTCTCTTTCATCACCTCCTGGTACTACGCGCAGTATCATCAATTGAACAGAATCAGCAATTCCTTGAGTGCCGATATTATTATGCCGATTGGCTGCAATAATTCCGCTTACTCCTGTTCCATGGCTATAACCTTCTGCTTTAATGTCACTATTTCCATAAATGCTATCATTGATATCATCTGGATTATCACCCACAATATCTGGGCGAGGATTATACGCTATATTATATTTTTTCTCTAATTGCTTATTATAATAATCTAGTTGAGGGATTAATTCAGCCCTGCTAATACCTACACTATCAGCAAATATTAAAATTCTCCTTGCGTTAAATTCAGCCTTATTACTAGGGGCAAAAGCTTTTATATCGGATTGAATCAAGGTGTCTTTATCTAATGACTTCATGACCACTTTCTCTGCCTCATCAATTGCATTATACCACTGTGTATAATTATTAATCCGATCTTGATATAATTCAATTTTTCCCAAAACTTCCTTTTGAGATTCCAGCCATAATTTGTATTCCGATCTTTGCTCTTTGGCTATTTCCGACTGTTTTTTACCTTCATATTTATTTTTATTTTCTCTGTAAAAGCGAACAGATTCTAAGGTTTCGCCATCTACATTCCTACCATCTGCACCGCCTATAAAATTCCACCCATAATAATCATCAATATAACCATTACCGTCGTCATCTATATTATTATAGGGTATTTCTTTTGGATTATGCCATAAATTACCACTTACATCTTCATGAGTAGTATCGAAGCCAGAATCAATTACGGCTACAATTACTGGCTTTGCAACGCGATTATTTTGCTTTAGAAAAGCATAAGCTTCATTCAGGCTAATTCCCTGCCAATGAGATTCTTCAGGGGCAAAATGATGCCATGGAATGCTATCGGTTTTACTTTGTTGGCTATAAGCGCCAAACATCATTATTGACAAAACAAATAACAGATAAATTGCTTTCATTGAGATAGGTTTTAAAAAAAGTAAAAATACAATAATGAATGATGCTATAGACAAATTGAAGAATAAAAACAGGTAATACACCTATAAAACAAGGTAAAAGTACAATAGCTTTATTTTTTTTATCTATTATTTTTGCCATCAATAATATCTGATATGTTCCTTTTTATTAGCGGTCTTTCCCAAAACGCTAAATAGTTTGTTTTTCCGCTGCTTAATGCAGTTAGTATATGTTTGTCAGAACTCATATCAGGTCACTAATTAATAAATACTTAAATAGCCTTCACTAGATGTGAAGGCTATTTTTTTGTTTGGGTTTATTTCTAAATTCCGAACTCCAGAGCTCTCATTTTCATATATTTGATGAGGCTAAAATTGAAAAAAATATCATTAAATATTTGCAGTAGGTTGCAGTTTTTTTTAAGATTGTTTATTGTATTGAGGTTAGTTTGCTAATTCACAATTCCAAAGCCGTCAGGCTTCTGCCTTTATACTTCAAAAAACTCAATCCTCCGCCTCCCACACCAAAAACCCACCGCAACGGCACCTCCTTTTCCAAGGAGGAGATTTGAAGCTTGATAAAACTTTAACGTGTTTGATTTTTTGCTACTTCTGCCTTAATACTTTTGCCTTTATTTCTACTCCCTCACATACTTCCCACTACCCAAAAATCCATCTTTTCCAATAAGCTCAAAGAAATAAACACCAGATTCAAAGTCTTTTAAATCCAGTTTAATTGCTTTTTCACCTTTGTTTAAAGGCCTTTGTAAAACTAATTGGCCAAGGGTGTTATACACTTTTAATTCTGCTGTGTTAGTTAGATTCTCCGATAGTTCTATGGTAGTATAATCTCTTGCTGGATTAGGAAAAACTTTGGCTTCGACAAGCTCAGCCACCGTTTTTTCAAACCCTATGACTCCATTTTCATCCGTTTTAAACATCCAAGCAGACCAAGCCGAACTACCAGCATAGAAACCAACTCCAAGAAAACCACCATCATCAGTAAGCATCAAGTCATTTAACTGACAACGTGCCGTGCTTGAATGGCTAAAATTATAAGTCTTTGACCATAAACTATCCCCATTGGAGTTGAGTTTTAGTATAAATCCACTTTTATCTGCTCCGTATTTGGCTAATGTTCCATTTACAATTATGCTGCCATCAGCTAAGGTTTCTACGCCTATATCTTGATGTAGACCAATACACTCCACATTATGATATAAAATATAAGTTTTATCAAAAATGATTTGTTTATTAGATTGGTTAATCTTGAAAACATTAATTCCCATTAAAGGGTCATTTGTATCAGTATTGTACATATAAGGAGTTGTAACTATAAAACTATTGTTCCCAGCATAACATAAATCTCCAGAAGTAGCCATACCAATATAATTATTTGCTTTCTTTTGCCATAAAATATTTCCAACAGAATCTAATACGGTTACATTAGTTCCTCCATACTTATTTATTACTATATACCCACCGTTAGGCGTAAGCTCAACATCATACAAATATGAAATAGTTGAATATGTTCTTCGCCATTCTACATTGCCTATGCTATCTATTTTTAGAAGGAAGGAACGCTTGTTAGCACCACTGCATTGCAGATTATAATTACCTGTAAGTATATATCCTCCATCCGATGTTACTTTTATTGCGGTCAGGTCAGAAAAAACATCTGCATTAGGTAAATTTACATAGGCCGTATCAGGATGTTCTATAGTCTTAGTCCATAGCGTGTCTAATGTAAATTTATTTAAAGCTATTATTTTACCATAAATTATTGACATTTGATTCTTACTTTGTTGTGTACAAAAGATCAATTTTTTATCATTTAAACTTATTGTGTTATATGGATAATTTGCATTATACCAAATTGTATCAATAAACTTTCTTTTTTTGATGACATTAAAATTCTTATCAAATTTTACAATCATATTATCCCATAAAGGTTGGTTATTGTTCACGCCCCCTACCGCATAATAAAAACTATCGTCTTGTGCAATACATGAAAAATCGTATCCTCCCAAACCCAAAGGCATCAATGTGTCATTAAACATGGTTGAAAATTGAGCAAAAGAATTAACTGATGTAAATATTAGTAATACTAAAAGTGACTTTCTCATAATTATATCAAATAATAAGCCTTAAAAAACTTAGAGTTGTGCATTTCATTAATTTGATGAGGCTAAAGTAGGGATAATTACCATGCTGTATTGCAATAGATTAAGTTTTTTTAGATGGCTTGTTGTATTGAGGTTAGTTTGCTAATTCACAACTCCAAATCTGTCAGGTTTTTGCCTTATTTTACTCCCGATAGCTATCGGGATGCCTTTTTACTTCAAAAAACTCAATCCTCCGCCTCCAACCTCAGAACCCACCGCAACGGCACCTCCTTCTCCAAGGAGGACATTTGAAGATTGATAAACTTTGACGTGTTTGGGTTTCTGCCTTTTGCCTTATTACTTCTGCCTTAACTTGTCTACCGGCAAGTACTTTTGCCTTAAAAAAACTCAATCCTCTGCCTCCCTTGCCAAAACCCACCACAACGGCACCTCCTTCTCCAAGGAGGACATTTGAAGCTTGATAAAACTTTAACGTGTTTGATTTTTTGCCTTTTGCCTTTTTACTTCTGCTTTAATACTTCTGCCTTATTTCACTTTTGCTTTATGATTTAAAAAACACTTACTTCACCATCAAATCTAAACTTATATTCTCAGCAATCCAGCAGGTGGAATCACAAACTGATTTTTTCTTTTTTTTCATTTCAGCACCATCAATGGTATAAATTGTTTTGCCATCGATCAGGTATTTGGCACTTACAGAGTAATAGGCTGGAATAGGCATGGTATAAGTCACACTCGAACCCCAAGCGGTATCATAAACGATCACTTGACCTTTGTCAACAGTTCCATCATAAATTTCAAAAGCAATATAATTACTGCTATTTCTATAGCTAAAACTCATCGTCATATCAGCGGTAAAAGGCTCTAAGGTATTGCAATCTGAATAGTTATAGGTTTCGCAATCGCCATCACCATTAGGCTTATTGCATTGGCTAAAAGTCATAAGAGTCAAAAAGGCGCCTAATAAAATCCAAATTTTAAAATTTACATCCATTGGATACTATAGTTTACAGGTTTTTTATAAAATGGAATTTGCAATCCTATTCCCAGCTTCAAGTGATGTGGCGAAATTTCATACAGTCCATAATTAGCATATTGATAGGAAAAGCTCGTTATAAGCTCTCCAAAATAAATTGAAAACCCCAATTCTGGAGCCAAAACAAATTCCTTTGGAATTTTTTCACTAAGTCCATTATAAGTGCCACTATGCCATTCCAAACCAAGATCAACAAAAGGATTAACACTAATATTATTAAAAGAACCCACTAAAAAGTTTTTTCTAACATTCAAAGCCAAAACATGTCGCTTTTCCAAATATTGATAAAAAGTGACTTCGTCAATTTGATGAAGAAAAGGCCTTGCTTTAAATCTTGTGCCATAGCTTAGGGTTAAATCAATATGATATTTGGATTCCACAACTCCTGCACTAAAATAGGACATATAATCACCAGCATTGAATGCGGTTGAGAAGCTAGTACTTACTGCAGTAAATACTGGTTTCCAGTCAGGCTGCAGTCCAGCAGATTGTAGCCTTTTAATTAATTTAGGATTTTGAGTACTATATGCAGATTTAATAACACCTTCTTTTTGTAGTGAAGTAATTGAGTCCAATGAAATTCTATTGAGCCACTTATTTACAGCGTCTTCGTTATTATATTTTATGGCAAAATCAAGGATATTAAGTCCCAAAGAATTTGTAATTTCTTCATTAGAAATTCTTTCCATATAATAATCAAACAGCAGCGTGTCAAATTGTTGAATAGATACTTTAAGTGGTGAGTATTTTTTCAAATTTTCTCTTAAAATAGAATTACCAGCACCAATTAGCAAACCGGCTATAGCAGTATCGCCATTGAAAGCTGCTAGCAAGAGCGGTTGTGCATCATCTCTGGTTACTCTATAAGGTTCGGCTTGGTAAAAAAGCAACATATCAACAATAAAATAATTACCATAATAAGCGGCATAATGAATTGCAGTTGCGTGGTTTCGGTCTTTTTGATTAAGATTAGTGCGGGTATCGTAAAGTAGTATTTGTGCCATTTCAAAATCTCCGTTGGCAGCCATATTCATCAAAGGAGTATATTTTGTATTTGTGCCAATATTAGGATCTGCGCCATAATACAGAAGCGTTTTTACCACTTCTAAATGTCCATTATTACAGGCATAAAACAGCGCAGTACCGCCGTTTTCATCTCTATAATCGAGGTTAACGCCAAACTTAATGCTAATATTAACCTCCTTCACATTGCCATTATTGGCAGCGAGAATAAAATCGTAATTTGCCTTGATGCTATCGCTTTTTGATAAGCTAGTTTGTGAAAAAACAGGAAAGGATATTAGGAGAAAAAGCAGTGAACTACTTCTAAGGATTGAAATTGCGACACGTTTTATAAAATGGCTCATAGACTAGCTTATAGATTTGAATTGGTAGCCCAAAGAGGAGAAATGCAATAAACTTGCCTCTAAGGCAAATAACATATTCCGTTCAGCTTTTAGGCTGTCGTGCATCACAATTATTGAACCACTTTCGGCATTATCAATAATATTGCTTCGGCATTGTTCGGGAGAGGTTTTGGGATCAAAATCACCACTTAACACCGACCACATTACAATTTTAAAATGCTTTGAAATGGCTTTGATTTGGCGTGGTGTAATTTGTCCATGAGGCGGCCTAAATAGTTGACTAGGTATTATAGAACTTGCTTTTACAATATTTTTATAGTAGGCAAAATCTTTTGTATAAAATCCTTTTAAATGGTTGAAAGTATGGTTGCCAATGGCATGGCCTGCTATAATAACTTGCTCATAAACTTCAGGATATTTTTGAACGTTTTCTCCAACCATGAAAAAAGTAGCTTTAGCATTATACTGTGCCAATAAGTCCAAAACTTGAGGTGTTACCTCTGGAATTGGGCCATCATCAAAAGTTAAATAAAGTACTTTTGGGCAATTGTCAATTTTCCAAAGAATTTTTTTCTTAGAAAGCTCACTCAGCAGATATGGAGAATTAACTAGATACAAAAACTAAAATTCTTTGAGGACTTTGTCAATATGCATATCGAAACTCATGCGTAAATTAGGTATTTTATCTAAATAGATGTCATCAGCAACGGAAGCCAGCATAACTCCATTCACTGTTTTGATTTGCTTAGCAAGATTAGCCGTAAAATCGTCTTCCATTTCGCCATCCATTACCAATAGATAATCAAAGTGCTTAAATTCCTTTATCAACTTTACTGCATTGGCTTTATTTGAAATTAAATAATAATTTCGCATGTTTTGAATATCAATATAGACGTATAAAGAAAATTGGAGTACGGTTTCCTTGACCGTAAATACAAATGGCATTGCTCGCGAAAAATTAAATCCAGCTAGTTTGTTCAAATAAAACATCAGTCGATAATCTTTTAATCCACTGCTGATTCCAATCATAGAATATTGCTGTTCTTCCTCAAAATCAAGTATTAGCTTCTTCGACATCTTATTAAGATTAACTAGTGTACATCTTCATTTATATAATTTTCAAAATTACTATTTTTTTAATTAATTTCGCTGCTTATTAAAAAACATAAAACATGCTTGATTCAGTATTAATATTTGCATTAGGGCCAACGGAGATTATTGTAATCTTGGTAATTGTATTACTATTATTTGGCGGTCGTAAAATTCCCGAATTAATGAAAGGTATTGGCAAAGGTATCAATGAATTTAAAAAGGGCGCAAAAGAAGGCGAAGACGAAATAAGCAAAAAAGATTAAGTTTTATAATTTATGAAGTGGGTATTAGTTTTCTTTTTTGCAATAAGTCTTCAGTTTAGTTTTGCTTACAATCAATTTGTAAGCCGTATTATTGAGCCAAAAAATCCAGATTCCTTAATTCTATTTGTTTCAGATTATCAATATCTTAAGGATTGTGATAGTTTATATAGCACTTGTTTTATTCAGGAAAAAACTTTTCATCCTTGGGCTTATATTTACGAGTTTGGCGAGGATTCTATTCCCACATATTTGGATACCACTTATAAGATTCGCTTAGCACAAATGGATGTTAAAAGCCCATTTAGCTTCCAATATAATGAAGCGGTATTATCGATGATTAATTTTTACGCTACTCGTCGTCCAAAACATATTGCCAGAGCACTTGAAACTAAAGAATTATATTTTCCACTTTTTGAAGAAATGTTGGATAAATATCATTTGCCCATGGAACTAAAATATCTAGCCATTGTGGAATCCGCACTAAATCCAAGCGCTAAATCAAGAGCTGGAGCAGTGGGTTTATGGCAGTTTATGCCTGGCACCGGACAAATGTATGGCTTGCATATTAATTCCAAAGTGGACGATCGGATGGATATTTACAAATCAACCGAAGCGGCTTGTCAGCATTTTGCCGATTTGTATTCGCGTTATCAAGATTGGAACTTAGTACTTGCGGCCTATAATTCAGGCTCAGGAAATGTCAATAAAGCGATTAGGAGAGCAGGCAACTCAACCGATTATTGGGAAATTAGACAATATCTCCCCAAAGAAACTCAAAGCTATGTACCTGCATTTATTGCTGTTAATTATATGATGCAATATGCTGATGCTCATAATGTTCAGCCCGTTCAAGAAAATACGATAAGTTATTTTTCAATAGATACTATTATGGTAACTAAAAGCTTGCGTTTTACTCAAATTGCCGATTGGCTGGATTTAGATTTAGAAATTATTAAAGCGCTGAACCCTCAATACAAAAAGCAAATAATCCCCGCGAGTGAATCAAGACCTTACGTTTTAACTTTACCAAATTCTAAAATTGGTGAGTTTATACTCAATAAAGAATTAATTATTTCCGGAATTCTTCGTAGAGACTATGAGAGTCAAGCCCTTTTGCAATCGCAATAAAGCAAAATTATTCGCTCATTATTTTTTCCTTTCGCAATCTTTACTAATCCGTTTTACCTGTCCTAATCCCTTTTGGATGGAACTCCAGTAATCATATATTAGCTATTTTTTTCTGAAATACAAAAATGGCGATGCTTGCTATTACTTATAATGGAAAAAATGCTTCAGTATAATTGTGTCATAATCACCAGATAATCATATATTCAATGGCAAAGTTTATTGAGCATTTTAGTATAAATTAGATTCAAGAGCCAACCTTTTATAGTTTGAAGTTGTCAAGGAGAAGTATTTATTTTATAATTTTTATAATTTTAAAACGCTACGGATACTTATCACTACTAAAAGCCTATTAAATAAACTTTATGTCATCTGATACTTCATCATATTCTTTAAGGCAACCTTTTCTGAGACAGCTTATCTCTGAAAAGCAAGATGTGTTGAGTGTTGAAGAACAAATAATAGAAGGCTGCATTGCAGAAAACCGTAAAGCACAGAAAATGCTTTATGATCGTTATTCTCCAGTTATGATGGGTATTTGTATAAGATACAGTAAATCAACGGATGAGGCAGAGGATATTATGCAAGATGGCTTTATTAAGGTTTTTTCTCACATTGAAACATTTCGGCGACAAGGTTCATTTGAAGGTTGGATTAAAAGGATTATGGTTAACACAGCGTTGAACCATTATCATAAAAATCAGAAAAACTTACATCAGAATATTGATGATATTCGTGAAAATAGGATTTTAAATCAAGATGACCCAATCAATAAATTGCCTTATAATCAATCGCAAATGCTACACGCCATACGGAGTTTACCAGATGGCTATAGCATAATATTTAACCTATATGTTTTTGAAAAATATAAACATCGGGAGATAGCTGAAATGTTGAATATATCGGTTAATACATCGAAGTCGCAATTGTCGAAAGCCCGTACGTATTTACAACGTACTTTGGTGAAAATAAGTAGTGAACAGTGAGCAAACAATATTAGGAACAAACATAGTTAATGGCAAAGAAAAACAATATAGATCAATGGTTTGAGGAATCGCTTAGTGGGATGACTCAAAAGCCTTCAAGTCAAGCTTGGAGTAGGATTGATGAGCAATTAGATGCTTTAAGTTCTGCCTCAGTTGATGTTGATGCTGCTTTTGAAGAGACTCTTGGCGACGTGTCTCCACAAGTCAATCCTGAAATTTGGACAAATATTGAATCAGGTCTTGACTATGCTTTTGCTGCTGATAAACAGAGCAAAAGAAGAATTGCTTTTTGGTATAGCTTTGCTGCCTCTATTGCAGCAATATTTGTGTATATGTTGCTCCAAGTTAAACCATATGTTCCTGAAGAACAATATCCTGCTTTTCAAAATAATGCTGAAAATAAAGTTGAATCTACAAATTTATCGACCTCAAATAAAAATGTTGATATTAGCTTAAATCAACAACAAGATGTTTTAGGATCAAGTGCCTCAAAAGCGACAATAAAATTGAATCAGGCTAAGGCAAAAAGAGCTAATTCTAATAATAATAATATTTTGAATAACGAAATAGGAGGGCTTAATGAACAGCAACCAAATCAGGTTGATGAGAGTTCTTTAGTTGTTATTGCATCTAAGGAAAAACTTGATAAAGAGAATAATAATAGTGAGGTGTCAGAAAGTAAAAATAACGACTTTGTAATGATTACCGAAATGATTGATCCTTTTTCAGAACCAAGTAGCGTATTAATTACCGAAAGTCAGTCTGTATTAGCTCCTTTTGAAATGAAATCGTTATATGCAGCCACAGGATTTTCATTAGATTTATTTGCAGGGCCAGAGTTTATTAAGAATTCTCATATGAACAAACCTGCAGAAGGAAGTCCAGTAATGATCGATAATATTGCCCCAACAATTTCAGCTCCTAGTTTAGGAGCCAATGTCAAATTTCATTATAATCGCTTTTTTATTCAGTCAGGATTAACTTATAGCAGTTATGGAGAAAAAAACTCCTATCAAACAACTTCTGAATTACATGATACTTCCGATAGTCACTATACTTATGGAATAAACACATACCATACTTATGATACAATTGGCTGGATAGATGATTTATTTCAACCTGGTGTAGTAGTGCCTCACTTGAGTGCTACGCTTCATACAGATACTGTTTCAAGTACTTGGAATACAATTGACAGTGCTTATTATATGTATAAAAAAGATATTGCTAAAAACAGATATCATTATATTGAAATTCCAATTATGATTGGGTATCAATTTGAATATAAGAGTTGGAGTTTATCTACTGCTGGCGGATTGTCCTATGGATTTAGAGTAGCTCAAGCAGGTAGCTATATTAGTGATAATCAACTTAAATCGATTGATAATGAAAATTCTCCATATTCAAATGGTGTAATTAATGGCATTGTAAGTATAGGACTTGGTTACGCAATTACAGATGAGATTTCGCTCATGGTACAGCCCACCTATAAGACGAACTTATCTGAGTTAAGTGCTAGCAGTGTTAATTATCAAAGTATTAGCCTTCGCTTAGGTGTAAATATCAAATTATAAAAGTAAATGAATTCAAAAAACATATATTTATCTTTATTTCTGACTTTAAGTTTTATGCTTATTGCTCAGTGGTCTAATGCCCAACTTTTGATAAATGGCCAAGTTAGGGATTTGATTTCACAGAATGGTGTACCAGGAAGGGCTGTTCAAATAATTGCAGCGCCTAATGCACAAAGTTTTAATTATTCCAAAACAGTAACTACTAATAATCAAGGCTATTTTTACGACACTTTGTTTATGCCAATAGGCGTTATAAAGTTCTATATAAGTACATTAGATTGTAATCAAAGTGTACATTTAGATTCAATAATATCATCAAACTCAACACCTGTCAATATTGATATTTGCACCAATGGCATTAATATGTGTATTGCTGATTATGTCTCGTATCCTGATACGGGAAATTTTCAATTGGTTCATTTTTATAATATTTCATCAACAAATACAGATTTTTATCTTTGGAATTTTGGTGATGGCAATTATTCTACAGCGGTTCACCCTTCACATTATTATGCCTTGGGAACTTATCAAGTTTGCCTAACTGCACACGATTCGATCACAAATTGTAATGATATCCAGTGTGATAGTATTACAATAGTGCCAAATATGAATTGTGTCAATAGTTTTACTTCTCAATTTTTAGGTCAGAAGAAATTTGTTTTCACAGGAACTGTAAATAATGCTTATCCATCTATTTTTCAATGGGAATTTGGAGACAATACAACAGGAAATGGTAAAATAATTCAACACCAATATTCTCAGCCAGGTGTATATCAAGTGACATTATCAACCACTTCTTTACATCCACAGACCATGGATACTTGTATCACTCACACCTATCAAAGCGTAACTGTAATAGGTGCTCCAACAGCTTCACTATGGGGACAAGTTTTTGCTGATTCTAGCAGATTAGATTATGGCAAAGTTTATCTATATTCAGTTTCAGGAGTTGATAATCATTTAACTTTAATGGATTCTTCTTTAATTATTAATGATGATAGTCTAAATATCAGCTATTATGAGTTTACGGAATTAGATTATGGTCCATATGTATTATATTTAAAACCTTTAAGTAATTCTATTTTCAATAATAGTCTTGCACCAGCATATTCTGGAAATACATTTTATTGGGATAAGGCCAAGGTGTTGAATCTAAATAAATTGAGTACGAATTTCCCTATCAATTTAACTCATTTGTATCCAATAGCCTCCACCTATTCTTCTGCCTTATCAGGTAAGGTTTATGAAGGCAATAAAGCAAATCCTGGTGATCCAGTGGCTTCTATCCCCATTTATTTAATAAATCAAAATTTTGTTCCGGTAGATTTTGCCTATTCAGAATCAGATGGTTACTATGAGTTTCCTAATCTTTCGGAACAAAAATATTATATATATGCCGATGTAATTAATCACGACATATTTCCATCAACTGCTACTATTAAAGATGCTAGTCAAGTTCTTGAAAATATTAATATTTATATTGGCCCAGGTGCAGTAACTGGCATTGATGGAGTTGAAATTTCGAATTCTTTTAAAGTGTTTCCAAACCCGGCTAAAGAGAAAATTAATATAGCTTTTTATAATTCCACTACCCAATCAGTTCAGTTTAATTTAGTGAATGTGCTTGGGCAAATAGTCATATCTCGCCAAGAAGTATTGCAAGAATCAAGTTTACAACAAGTCTTTTGTTTTGATGTTTCGGGACTAAATGCAGGAGTTTATATGCTGCAAATGGTTACAGATAATCAACAAACTTCGAATCAAAAGGTTATAATTTCTGAGTAATATTTTCAATATTAACTACAACTTTAACTCTACAAATATAGGGCAATGATCCGATTGTAGAGCCTCAGGTTGAATAGAAGCATTGACCAGTTTTGGCAATAAATTTTCTGTGATCATATGATAATCAATTCGCCAACCTTTATTGTTATTTCGAGCATTTGCTCTATAACTCCACCAGCTATAATGATGTGGTTCTTTATTTATATTTCTAAAAGTATCTACATAGCCCTGAGCCAGAAATTTACTCATCCACTCTCTTTCTTCGGGCAAGAATCCTGAGCTTTTGGCATTACCTTTAGGGTTATGAATATCAATTGCTTCGTGACAAATATTATAATCGCCACTAATAAGTAATTTTGGTCTAGTTTTTCTTAAGTCATTGACATACTGCTCAAAATCGTTAAGCCACTCCATCTTAAATTCTTGTCGCATTTCTCCAGAAGACCCTGAGGGATGGTATACACTTACCACGCTTAAATCACCAAAATCGGCTCTAATGAACCTACCTTCAAAATCGTATTTATCGATGCCCATACCTTTTACAACTTTATCAGGGCTTATTTTGGTTAAAATAGCTACTCCGCTATAGCCCTTTTTTTGAGCGGAAAAAGAATAAGTTTGATAGCCCAATGCTGTGAAATCAAATATAGGAATCTGATCTTCTTGAGCCTTAGTCTCTTGTAAACAAACAATATCAGCATTGCTTTGTTCCAGCCAATTAAGGAAATCTTTTTTTACAGCTGCTCGTATTCCATTCACATTATAGGAGGCAATTATCATGGTGGTAATATTTTAATGAGTACTTTCGTTATTTAATTGCAAATTTACAATCTTTATAGCTTTATGGTAAAAAGTATTTTGATTATCTGTTTTTTTTGGATTCCTCTATTATCTTTTTCTCAAATTGATGATGAGTTGGAGGAAGATAGTGCCTATTTTGAGGATGATTTTATTAAAGATACCACTTCCACTACCCATATAGGTTTCGTTATTGGTGGAATTTCACAAGGTGTTTATTATAAAGTAAATACAAATATATCAGAAGCCGATAGTCTTAGTTTTGATAAGGGGAAACCTAATGTTGGTTTTATGTTAGGGCTTATTTATGATAAAGATTTGAGTGACCGTTTGTGGTTGCGAAGTGGACTTTTTGTTTCTGTTTCTAAGCTTAATATTACTTATGATTACCAAAACTCTCATCACAACTATTATTTCAATCATTCTACACTAGAAGTTCCATTTTGGTTAAATTATGCCTTCTCTGACCTTCGAAAAGGATTATCATGGGGAGCAGGACTAAAAGGAAGTTTGGATATTAGTAAAAAGGAGGATAAAAATGACAGAGTTTTTAAATTAAATGCCGCGGAATTATTAATAGGAACTGGACCAGGAATGAGGTGGCAATTAGGCTCTGGAAATTTGATTAATGCTTCGCTTGGTTTTAATGTAAGTGTTTTTAATTTATTTACTGACAACTCCAATAATTACAACCAATCAATTGACAGTGGCAGAAGGTGGCAAGTGCAATTAATCTTTGGTATTAATTAATTTCTTGGGCTGATATAAATCGAGAGCAATAATTGCCGCGGCAAATCCCCAAAAAGGCACCGCAGCTTTATCTGTATCTAAGAAATTATTAAAAACAGCATGTGCCATGTACGTAATTAAGCCTAAGAATAATAATAAGGCATACTTTCTTGCTTCTGGGTTCTCAGCCTGATAATAAACTCTTATGGCTGCTAAGGAGATTAAAATAAATAGGGAGATTAGACTTAAAAAGCCTATAACACCTTCTTCTGATAAAATTAGTAAATACTCGCTATGAGCGGTTCCCTTATTTCCTACATTAGTGCTTATAACTGTTTTATCAGCTGAATTTTGGAACGGAGCATACACAAATTGATATGTGCCAGGACCCCATCCAAAAATAGGGCGATCTGCAAATAGTCGAAGAGCGGAATTCCAACGATTTATTCTTTCCAAATTAGAAGCATCGGTAGCGATATTCGACATGCTCTGCACATGCTCAATAAAATCATCACTCGAATCCTGTTTGTTTTTTTCCAGCTTCATAAGAATCTGCTCCTGAAAACTGAAAATAACGATACCAACAGCTAATGCAGCTGTTAGAACCCAAGTTAGTCTAATCTTAAATCTGAGCATAATAAATACTCCTATAGCAATTATTAGACTAGCCCATGCAGCTCTACTTATGGATAAATAAATAGCGGCCAACAGAATAAACAGGGCAATAAATGAGAAAATTTGTATGTTTTGTGAGTATTTATTTTTCGACATACTTAATCCAAAAACGACTGGAATAAACATGGCTAAGATCGCGCCATAGGAAGTATGGTCATTGTAGAATGGAGTCATTGCCCAATGGGCAGCATGATCTGAAAAACCATTGGCAGCATGAATGCTAAGGGTATAAACAATCACAGGGATAATTCCTAAAACATAAGCCCAAGTAAATCGCATGATGTTTTTTGCTTCTTTAAAAACGATTATCCCAAAAAAGTAAGTAGGAATAATCAACCATAATTTAGCAAGAAACCATTTGATAGATACCAGAATATCAGAACTCGTAACCACAGTAATCAGCATCCAAGCAAAGTAAATATATAATGCAATGCTGACAGGATGTGTAAAAATGGCTCGATCAAAACTTTGATCATGAAATAGCTTCAGTAAAAAAATGATGAGTAGCGCTGCTAAAACAGGTTCTGAAGGAATGGATAAGCCAACTGACATCCCAAAATTTGTAATGTCAACCGACATTGGGGTGATAAACGCAACTAGAATATAGATTTTGTCTAAGGAATATATAAACGCAATGACAAAAAGTAAAACCAAAGGCAGCAAACTAAACCAGTAGAACTCATTCGCTATCAACAATGTGTTAATCGTAACGTAAAGTAGGCTGATTGCAGCTGTAAGAAATATTTTGGTTTTAGCGTCCAATAAGAAAAATCTATGTATTATTGTTTAGTTTCTTGTTTTATTCCTTCCATAATAACTAGTGAGAAAACTGCCAATAGAAAACTTGATAACGAAGCTACTACAACAATTATCCATCTTACAGGATAGGATTTTTTTTCAGCAGGATATGCTAAATCCACGATAAAAGTTTGGGGCATCTCTTCCTCGTAGTCAATTTTTGCTTTGTCAAACTTCTCGCGTACCTCTGTTAATATTTTCTTTTCGTGCTCCAAATCATCGCGTAAACTTACATAAGGTCCACCATATTCTGCCAAAGTAGATAATTTATTATCCAGAGCTTTTACTGCGGCACTATTCGGATTGCGAGCAATTTCAATAGCCAATTGTTGGTTAATCATTTCCGCTTGAGTTTCGTAATCATGAATTCCTAATCTTCTTAAAATAGTCATGGAATCCTCTTTTAAGGCAATTCCTTGTTTAAGGTTATCATATTCTTGTTTCACAATTTCATAACCACGCAATGCTCGGCCCTTTATCATATTACTTTTTAGTGAGTCAAGCAAAGAAGCAATATTATTAGCAATAAGTGCCGAAGTATCTGGGTCGATATCCATCACCGTAATTTCTACAGCCATATTTTCTGTTCTACGGTAGCGGATATTGCTCTCATACTCTTTGGTTAGGAGAGTTCTTTTGAATTGATTATCAGATTCAATATCATAATGTTTCATCAACTGATACTTCTCAACGATGCGATTCCGAATAATACTTGAGTTCAAAATTTGCAGTAATTGTTCTGCATCTTCCTCTTCTCCAAACTGCATTAAATCTTGTTTATAACTTTGGTTATCGTTAAGCAAAGCCTTCGAAACAGAATTGGTTGAAGTGGGAAATAGTACCACGGTTGATTTATACTTCGGGGGTATAAAAGTTGGCATTGAAAAAATTGTTGCAGCTATCGCAGCTACAATGGTTACTATAATTAATATGGTCTTTTTCGTCCATAAAAAAAGCACCAATCGAATGGCACTAAAAGAGTCGTTATTTGTACTTTTTTCTATCATGATATTTAATTTCAAATAGGAACGCAAAAGTAAGGTATTTTCTTGTGTCCATTTTTATTTTTGTTTCCATGACTAAAATTATCAATCAAGATTAGGTAAAGCAAAATATATTACCTTAGCAAAAGCAAAAACATAGACAAATATACATCCCTCATCATGAAAAAATTTAAAGAATTCCAATTATTAATGTTGATATTCAGCCTATTATGTATACATATTAGCGCGTTTGCAATAAACAAAGATAGTTTGGTGGACATAATTGAACATGGAGAGGCTGTCCAAAAAACAAGTGCTTTCTATCGGTTAGGCGCTACCATTAGAGACGAAAATATCAGCAAAATCTATTTTGATTCCGCTCAGTATTATTATACACTTAATCCAAACGATACTGATTTAATGTTGATGCTGGGGTTTAAAGGAATGTCGTTAACTAAGTTTAGTCGCTACGACGAAGCCATTGACCTCTGTAAACAATCTTATAAAATGGCGGGTAGGATTAAAAAGCAGAAGGATAAAGCAGCTATGCTCAATTATATTAGTAATGTATATAATAGTCTTCATGAATACGACTCCGCTATTTTCTATTTGCAAATGGCAATTAAGGAATTCAATATACTTAGGGAGCAGGGCACTGAAGATGATGCCTTTTGTGTTAAAAAACTAGCCTATTGTAAATATAATATGGGTAAACAGCTTTTTCGCCAGGGGAACTATAATTTGGCAGTTGAATATATGTATGATGGCTTAAGAAATTACGACGAAATTAATGACTTATCGGGCAAAGCTAATATTCATAATAACTTAGGAAATATTTACTTGTTCAATGGCGATTATGATAGAGCGTATATTGAACTATCGCAGTGTATTAAGTATGCTAAGATAGTGAATAATGATGCTGTTTTAAATGTAGCTTATAGCAATTTAGGCAGTATATTTTTAACCAAGAAAGAGTATGATTCAGCCTTATACTATTTCGATATGACATTAGCCATCAAGCTCAAACAACCAGAAACTGAAATTTCTGTGGCAGGTTTGTACAATAATAAGGGGCTAGTTTATAAGCATTTGCAACAATTTGATACAGCTTTAAGCTATTTCGAAAAAGCTTTGGTTCTGCAAAAAAAAGTAAACTATCAAATTGGACTGGCCAACACGAAAGCAAATATTGGGCTGGCCTATGTTGCCATGGGCAAACCTCAAATGGGGAAACAGTATCTTCTGGAAGCATTAAGTTATACTGAGGGTAACAAGATGGGCGAAACTACCAAGGAAATAT
>ERZ889078.376-NODE-376-length-40349-cov-10.609694_pt1 | contig 40349 bp, 33 predicted proteins | sample MGYA00521266_ERZ889078 | MGnify/ENA primary metagenome ERZ889078 (study PRJEB32303, sample SAMEA104408618) | aquatic metagenome | biome: Brackish water; feature: Pelagic; material: water | place: Baltic Sea | collected 2014-06-16T06:34:00 | depth 76,534 m ... | reverse complement strand
CGCAGCGGCCGGCTCGTGCTGCGCGCCGAAGGCCTGACCTTCGGCTACGGCGACACGCCCATCGTGAACAACGTCGCGACCACCTTGATGCGCGGCGACCGCGTGGGCATCGTGGGCCGCAACGGCTGCGGCAAGACCACGCTGCTGAAGCTCCTGCTCGGTCAGCTCACCCCCGACGCCGGCACCGTGCGCATCGGCACCAACATCGAGATCGCCTACTTCGACCAGCGGCGCGCCCAGCTCGACGAGGACAAGACCGTCCTGGAGAACGTGACCGGCGGCAACGAGACGCTGATCATCGGCGGCCGCGCCGTGCACGCCATGACCTACCTCAAGCAGTTCCTCTTCACGCCGGACCGGGCCCGCACCCCCATCACCCGCCTCTCGGGTGGCGAGCGCAACCGTCTGCTGCTGGCCAAGCTGTTCACCCAGCCCGCCAACCTGCTCGTCCTCGACGAACCCACCAACGACCTCGACCTCGAGACCCTGGAGCTTCTCGAAGAGCTGCTGCTGGATTTCGAGGGCACCGTGCTGCTGGTCAGCCACGATCGCGAATTCCTGGACCGCGTGGCCACCGGCACCCTTGTGTTCACCGGATCGGGCCAGGTCGTCGAATCGGTGGGCGGCTGGAGCGATTGGGTCAAGGCCGGCGGTTCGGCCACCACGACTAAGCAGAAAGCGGCCAAATCCCCCAAGCCTCAGCGCGAAGCCCAGACGAAGTCCCGCAAACTGACTTGGAAAGAAGCCCGCGAGCTCGAAGAACTGCCGGCTCGGCTCGAAAAATCGGAAGCCGAGCGGAACGCCCTGCACGAGCGGCTGGCGAATCCGAATCTCTACAAAGAGGCCGGCGCCATCGTAGCTGAATTGACCGATGAGCTCGAAGTCCGCGAAACCGATCTGGCGGCTCTTTACGAGCGCTGGGAAGAACTCGAAAAGATCAGAGAAGAATCATTGTAACTTCATAATATGAAGCACAAATAGCCACCGAGTGATTTTTTGCTTGACTCCCCCCTTATTCATCCTGATAACTTCACCATACAAAGTACCTGACGACCGGAGACGGCATGCGCGCGACCCAGATCGACGAGATCCTGGCTTCGCCGCCCCGGCTGGCCTTGATGGCCAGCCTGGCGGACGGTCGCTGGCGCACCTTCATGGAACTGAAGCTGGAAACCGGGCTGGCCGACGGCAACCTCCATGTCCAAACGTCCCGACTCGTCGAAGCCGGCTACATCGAACAGCGGAAGCTCCCCCACGGGCAGCGCACCCGGACCGCCTTCCGGGTCAGCGAACTGGGAACCCTGCACCTCAGACTGCATGTGCAGCTCTTGCAGGGAGTGTTGCAGGATGGAGAAGGAACGATTCGGCCAAATCTGGCCAGCGGCCGCCAAGACGACGCCAGGGTCTGGTAGGGAGGCAGGATCATGAAAGTTGCCATTGGCGCCGACCACGGCGGCTTCGAACTCAAAACCGACCTCTCCGCCTGGCTCCGGGAGCAAGGGCACGAGATCTACGATGTCGGTACTTCATCTAATGAAGCTGTTGATTACCCAGTCTATGCCCGCAAGGTGGCCGAAACAGTGGCTTCGGGGGGTGCCCAGCGCGGGATCATGATCGACGGGGCCGGCATCGGCTCCTGCATGACGGCCAACAAGGTGCCCGGCATCCGCGCCGCCATGGCCTACGACCTCTCCAGCGCCAGCAACGGCCGCGAACACAACGATGCCAACGTATTGACCCTCGGTGCCGGTCTGATCGGGGCGAATTTGGCCCGGCAGATCGTACGAACATTTCTGACCACCGACTGCACTGAGGACCGTCACAAGCGCCGCGTGGCCATGATCGAAGGCGGAGCGGCCGCTTCCACCCCGACCCTGAGCCCTCCTGCCGTTGCCGGCGAACTTACCGGCCTATCGGAAAAGGACCTCGACCGTATCGTGAACCGACTCGCCACCCTGGTCGGTACCGAACGGGCCCAGGCCGCCGCTCCACGAACCCGTACAGACGTGGTTCCCGGCGACGTGGCGCCGGACTCCCCCGGCCCATTGCCCGCCGCCATCGCCCGCTACATCGACCACACCATCCTCAAGCCCGACGCCATGCGCGCCGAGGTGGCGAAGATCTGTGACGAAGCCAGGGAATTCAGCTTCAAGTCGGTGTGTGTGAATCCGGCCTGGACCCGCTTCGTCCACGATCGCCTGCGCGGCAGCGATGTGCTGACCTGCACGGTGGTGGGCTTTCCCCTCGGAGCCGCGGCCGCGGCGGTGAAAGCTGCCGAAACCCGGCAGGCCATCCGCGATGGGGCTGCTGAGATCGACATGGTCATCAACGTGGGCGCCTTGAAGGCCGGCGAAGACGAACTTGTGCTTTCCGATATCAGAGCCGTGGTCGAGGCCTGTCGTGACGGCAGCGCCATCTGCAAGGTGATCATCGAAACCGCCCTGCTGACTGACGACGAGAAACGCCGCGCCTGTGAACTTTCGGTGCAGGCCCGGGCCAACTTCGTGAAAACGTCCACCGGCTTCGCCAAGGGCGGGGCCACGGCCGAGGATGTGACGCTCATGGCGTCGGCCGTCCGTCGGCACGGGCTGGAGGTCAAGGCCTCCGGCGGCATCCGCACCTACGACGACGCCCTGCGCATGATCCGCGCGGGCGCGACCCGGGTCGGCGCGAGCGCAAGCGTGGCCATCACGCGCGGCGCGCTGGAAACGGCCTAAGGAGTCATTATGGTCGACCTGAGAGCCTTCTGCGTGATCGACAGCCTGCAGCCCCAGTTCGCCTCGTTCCAGGCGACGGTGGCCCAGGGCTTCCTGCCCCGGGTGGGTCAGGCCAGCCTGTTCGTGGAGATCGCGCCGGGCATCGAGATCAACCGCGTGACCGACATCGCCCTGAAGTCCACCAACGTGACGCCGGGCATGCAGATCGTCGAACGGAACTTCGGCATGCTCGAGGTGCACTCGGACAGCCAGGCCGACGTGCGCCAGGCCGGCACCGCGATCCTCGAAGCCCTCGGGCTGAAGGAAGAGCAGCGCCTGAAGCCGCGCATCATCAGCGACCAGATCGTCCGCCATCTGGACGATCACCAGTGCATGCTGATCAACCGCATGCGCCACGGCAATCTGATCCTGTCGGGCCAGACCCTCTTCGTGCTCGAGTGCGAGCCCGCCGCCTACGCGGCGCTGGCGGCCAACGAAGCGGAGAAGGCGGCCGACATCAACATCCTCGAGGTCCGCGCGTACGGCAGCTTCGGGCGCGTGTACATCGGTGGAGAAGAAAAGGACGTGAACGTGGCCCGGCCGGCCGCCGTCAAGGCGCTCGAAGCCCTGAAGGGTCGCAAGGCAGGGTCGTAGACCCGTTCGATAACCGTCGAGGAGGATCGCAATGTCAGACGCTCTGGGAATGATCGAGTGCCGCAGCTTCGCCGCGATGGTCGAGGCGGCCGACGCGATGGTCAAGGCGGCCCGCGTGGAGCTGGTGAACTATGAGAAGACGGGCGGCGGCTACTGCACCGCCGTGATCCGCGGTGACGTGGCGGCCGTGAAGGCCGCGACCGACGCCGGCCAGACCGCCGCGGCGCGGGTGGGCGAGGTCGTCTCGGTCCATGTGATCGCCCGTCCGCACGCCAACGTCGATCTGGTGGTCCCCTTGGGCCGCAAGGACGACAGCGGCAAGTAACATCCGACCCGGGAGGCGGCCATGATTCTGGCCAAAGTGCTCGGCACCCTCGTGTCGACGCGCAAGGAGCCTCGTCTCGACGGCCTGACGCTTCTCGTACTGGGCCAATGCGGCCCGGACGGCAAGCCGACGGGCGGTTCGGTGGTAGCGGCCGACGCCGTAGGTGCGGGCGTGGGCGAATTCGTCCTGTACGCCTCGGGCTCATCGGCGCGCCAGACCGTCGCGACTGACGGCAAACCCGTCGACGCGGTGGTCATGGCCATCGTGGACTGCTGGGACATCGAGGGCGAGGAACGCTACCACAAGGGGCGGGACGGCTAGTCCCGACCCGCAACGCCGCAGGGGGTGAACCGTGAGTCCGTTGACGGAACAGCAGGTCGACGCCATCGCCCATCGTCTGGCCGCCCGCATGGGAGGCCCGCCGGTGTCGGCTTCGGCGCCGTCTCCGGCAACCGTCGCCCCGGCCGTAGGCGATGGCATCCACCCCGACGTCGACACCTGCGTCGCCGCTGCGACGCGAGCCTTCCGCAACCTGGGCGAATGCAGCCTCGCAACCCGCAACGCCATGATCGCCGCCATCCGCGCCATCATGCGCACCGAGGGCGACCGTCTCGCCCGCCTCGCCCACGACGAGACCGGACTCGGGCGCTACGCCGACAAGGTGATCAAGAACCGCCTGGTCACCGAGAAAACGCCGGGAACCGAAGATCTCCGCCCGCTCACCGCGACGGGCGACCGAGGTCTGACACTGATGGAGTGGGCGCCCTACGGCGTGATCGGCGCCATCACCCCGACGACCAATCCCACCTCGACGATCATCTGCAACACCATCGGCATGGTGGCCGCGGGCAATGCCGTGGTCTTCAACGTGCATCCGAGCGCGGTGCGGTGCTCCATGGAAACGGTGCGACTGATCAACCGGGCCATCGTTGCGGCCGGAGGACCCGTCGATGTAGTGACGGCCGTCGGCGCCCCCACTGTCCAGAGCGCCCAAGCGCTTATGGTGCACAAAGGCGTGCGTCTGCTGGTGGTGACCGGCGGCGCCGGCGTGGTCAAGGCCGCCATGACCAGCGGCAAGCGCGCCATCTGTGCCGGGCCAGGCAACCCGCCGGTGGTGGTCGACGCTACCGCCGACATCGCCGCGGCCGGCCGAGCCATCGTCGACGGCGCCTCGTTCGACAACAACATCATCTGCGTGGACGAGAAGGAAGTGTTCGTCGTCGAGTCCGTAGCCGACGAACTGCTGAGGGCCATGCGTTCCGCCGGAGCGTACCTCGCCTCGGGCACCGACGTGCGAAAGCTCGAGTCGACCGTTTTCGACGAGACGCATGGGCCCCGCAAACCCGGCCACATGGCCAAGGAATGCATCGGCAAGAACGCCGCCGAAATCATGCGGCTCGCCGGTATCCCGGTGGACGGCGACCCGCGCCTGGTCGTCTGCGACGTGCCGGAGGACCACCCCTTGGTCTGGACCGAACAGATGATGCCCGTGCTGCCCGTCGTGCGAGTGCCCGACGTGAACCGCGCCATCGACCTGGCCCGCGAAGCGGAACACGGCTTCGGCCATTCGGCGGCCATGCATTCCCGCGACATCGTCGCCCTGAGCCGCATGGCCCGGGTCATGAACACCAGCATCTTCGTCAAGAACGGCCCCATCTACAGCGGGTTGGGCGAAGGCGGCGAAGGCCACACGAGCTTCACCATCGCCAGTCCCACCGGGGAAGGCTTGACCGGTCCCCTCAGCTTCAGCCGTCAGCGCCGTTGCGTGATGGTGGACCACTTCAGGATCGTCTGATGAACCGACGCCGCCAGGCCCTGGCCCTCATCGAATTCGAAAGCACCGCTTTCGGAATACTCGCGGTGGACCGCATGCTCAAGCGTTCACCCATCGCGCTGCTGCGCTGCGGCACGGTGCACCCGGGGCGCTACCTCGTGCTGGTGGGCGGGAGTGTGGCAAGTGTCGAGGAAGCCTACGAGGCCGGCCTCGCCGTAGGCGAGGTGCGCGATAGCGTGCTGCTGGCCGATCCCCACCGGGACCTGGACGAGGCGGTGGGCGAGCGTCACGCCGTGCCTGAGGCGGAGGCTCTCGCTGTGATCGAGACTCTCACCTCTCCCGCCCTGCTGCGTTCGGTGGATGCAGCCTTGAAGGCCGCCCCGGTACGCCTGAACGAACTGCGTCTGGGAGACGATCTGGGAGGCCGAGGTCTGGCCGTGCTGACGGGCGGACTCACGGACCTGCAGGCGGCCCTCGACGCCGCCGACGATCAAGTCGGTGGCGGCTGGATGGCGGCGCGCACCCTCATGCCTCGGGCGGAGTCGTTGCTGCAGGAGATCGTCGGAGCAGGCACTTCGTTCCGGGATTGCGTGCGCTGTGAACCGGTGGGCGCCGAAACCGTGGAGGACTGACCATGCAGCTCGGACGCGTGATCGGTACGATGGTCGTCTCGGTGACGACGCCTGGCATGGAGGGCGTCCCTCTGCTCTGGGTCCAACCTCTGAGCAAACTGAACGAGCCCGTGGGCGAACCCTTCGTCTGCGCCGATGGCACGCGCATGGCCGGTCCAGGAGAGATCGTCACCTGGGTGGCAAGTCGAGAGGCTGCACTGACCCTCAACCCCAGCTACGTACCCGTCGATCACGCCGTCGTCGGGCTCGTCGACGACACGCACATCCACCAGGAGGACGGCACATGATCCTCGGCAGGGTCTGCGGCACCGTCGTTACGACAATCCAGCACGAGGGTATGAACGGACACCGTATGCTCGTGGTCGACCGCCTCGCCCCCGACGGCACGCCCACCGGGTCCTACCTGATCGCGGTGGATGCAGCTCAGGCCGGCCCCGGTGAAACCGTTCTTGTACTCGACGAAGGCAACGGCGCACGCCAAGTCCTTGGGCGGGAAGGGCTGCCGATCCGTTCGGTGGTCGTAGGAATCGTCGACGAGGTGCTGCTGGCGGAATGAGATCGCTCAGGCCCAGGCTGGTTCCCGTTTACGGGGGACATCGCCGTCCACGGGCGTGATGCGCGGGAACTCCATCAAGAACACGGTTCCCTGACCCGGCGCGCTCTGGCACTCGATGGTGCCCTTGAGCACCTGGGTGACCAGGTTGTAGGTGATGTTCATGCCGAGGCCGCTGCCTCCGAGGCCGCGCTTCGTCGTGTAGAACGGATCGTAGAGTCGGCGGACCTGGTCGGTATCCATGCCCTGGCCGTCGTCCTTATACAGGATCCGCACGCTATCGGCATCGCCGTCTACGTTTACCCAGATCTGGCCGGACTCGCGATTCTCGAAACCGTGCTTCACCGAGTTGAGGATCAGATTGCTCAAGACCTGGGCGAACGAACCCGGGTAGCTGTCCATCTCGAGTCCTTCAGCGCATTCGAACGTGATCTTGTGGCCCTGCGCTCCATACTCCGGCCTCAGGCTCACGATCACCTCACCGAAATACTCGCTCAGCTGGAAAACCCGACGCCGCTCACTGGATTGGTCCACCGAAACCTGTTTGAAACCCTGGATCAGGTCAGCAGCCCGGCGCAGGTTGGTCAGGATGAGACCCGATGTCTCCTGCGCCAGACCCAGGAAGTTTTCGAAGTCGGACTTCCGCATGGTCTGGTCTCGATATTTGCGCTCGCAATCGCGAACCTTTTCGTCCAGGTGGGATGCCGCCGTCACGCCGATACCCAGCGGCGTATTGATCTCGTGGGCCACACCGGCAACGAGACCTCCCAGAGCTGCCATCTTCTCGGACGTCACGAGCTGGGCCTGGGCGTCCTCGAGAGCCAGGGTGCGTTCCCGCACCCGCTCCTCCAACTCCTGGTTCATCTTCTGGATCTGTCGCTCGGCTTCCTTGCGTTCGGTGATGTCGCGCACGAAGCAGCAGTGGTATTCCTCGCCCTCGAAGTCGAGGAAGATCGACGAGACCTCCACCGGAAAGCGACGTCCGGTCTTGGTCGCATAGATGGAATCGATGAGTGTGGCGCCCTCGCGGCGCACGCATTCCCAGGCGATGTCCCAGTTGTCGTCGTGAATGTCGGTGGCGATGTCGTGGATCCTCAGATCAAGAACTTCGCTGCGAGAATAGCCGAGATACCGGCAGGCCGTCTCATTCACATCGACAAACCGGCCGTCTCTGGCGATCCAGAGCAGGGCGTCGTTGGCGTTCTCCATGGCGAACTTGGTGCGCCGCAGCTCACGCCGGCTTTCCACGAGGTCGGTGATGTCGATGATGATGCCTTCGACCGCTATCGGCTCTCCCTGGCCGCCATAGATACCCACGCCCCGCTCCATGGCCCAACGAATCTCTCCGCTCTTGGTCTTGAAGCGGTATTCGACCCGGTATGACTGATGTACTGCGATCGACTCGCTGATGACCGCCCGCATCACCTCGATGTCGTCCGAATGGATCATGTCGCGGGCCGTAACTTTTCCGGACATCATATCCATCGCCTTGTAGCCGGTCAGCTCGTAGCTGTAGTCGCTGACATACTCTACGGGGAATTCCTCTCCTATCCGGCAACGATACACGAGGCCCGGCAGGTTCGAAATAAGCCGACTCATCCTTTGGCGGCTCTGTTCAAGGGCGGATTCGGAAGTGACTCTGTCGGTTACGTCGCGGTAATTCATCACGACGCTTTCCACACTCGGATCATCGTAGAGGCAGGTATAGACACCTTCCACGCTCATCCATCGACCGTCAGCGTGGCGTACTCGGACCGTCCCGATATTGATGCTCTGACCGGGACTGCTTGTGGCCCGTTTTAGCCCGAATCGAATCAACGATATATCTTCGTCGTGGGTGTACGAGCCGGGAGAACTACCGATCATTGCCTCGACGTCCGCCCCGGCCACCCTCGCCGCGGCGGGGCTGACGTACGTGAAGACCCCACTCCGATCCAACACGAAGATGATGTCCGATGTATTCTCGGTGATGGCCTTGAACCGGGCCTCACTCCGCCGTAGTTCAGATTCCGTGTGACCGAGCCGACCGACTTCACGAGTGGAGACCGTGGCGGCATAGGCCAGCAGGATGGTGAAGGAACTCACCCTCAGCAAATGGAACAGCCATCCTTCCGGTGGCACCACACTGTCGACCTGGACCATGGCCGCAATCGACGTCATCAAGCAGAAAACCCCGAGCCACAGCAGTGATGGAACGTGGTTCCTTGCGAAGGAAATGCCGAGACGGACACCTGCCGCCAAGTTGAACGCAACAGCACACCACAACAGCCCGTTCATGAACCGAATTGCCTCCGGGCCGGAGAATCGATTCATGACCACGATCGGATCGAGCAACAAGAGCATACCCGTCAGAGTCGCCGTGACCACAACGAGCAGGGGTCCCAACCGCCCGACCATGCCACGGCGGCTTCCCGGCTTCAGCCAGACCATCGAAGCCAGCAGTCCGCCCAGGAACAGGGATCCGACTTGGAAGAGCGGCGCCACGGCCAGCTCGAGGTTCAGAGCGTGATAACCAGTAAGAATCCCCTGAGCCAGCAATGAGCAACCGAACCAAAAATGATGACCGATGCGCATACCCGCATAGCGGAGCAGCATGAAGCCAGCCATGGCCAGAGCCACGATCATGCAGAAGATCTCGCTCAGCATGTGCATCACTTCATGCTCGTAGATCCGGAGGAACACGTTGGAATCCATGACGAGCGCACCGCTCACGGGCAGGATGACCGCCAGGATCGGAACGAGCGTCAACAGGTGACTGTCGCGGACATCGCGGGTTGTCACATGGCCCTCCGTAGAACCGGCAGAACTGGAGCCGTCCATCATTTCGGAGATGATGGAGCTATCCCCATATGCATCGACCCGACAAGGAGAAGCATGAGTACAATTTCGAGGGATTCGGATCATCGAGCCGGTGAGCGGATAGAGTCGAGGCGCGGTTCCCGGTGGGAAATCCGCGCCTCGTCACGTCCCGACTCTTAGATCAGGCTTCGGTTTTCTTTGCCTGTTTGGAACGGTAGATCAGCCAACCACCGGCCAGAACCAGGCCAAGAGGCCACCACTCCTCCAGCCAATCCACGGACACGTCGAAAACGGTGTTGGCCAGGGCCACGATACCCACGACCATCAGGACCCAGCCGCCGAAGGTGGCGCCGCCGGCATCGGGAAGTTCGCCCACGTCGAGGTCCATCGCCTGGCCTCGTTCGAGCACCTGGTTATAGAGTGACGCCTTCCGCCCCGCATCGATCAGCTGGTAGAAGTAGAAATATCCCAGGAAGATGCCGAACAAGGGCTCCATGCCGTTGATGTCCCCCGAGGCCAGCAGCGTGATCACCGAGGCGAAAATCACGATGTAGGTGAAGGCATGCTTGTAGTAGCCGACGTACACCTGACCCAAGCCGGGCATGATGGCTGACAGGACAACCGTGAAAGCCGTGGACTTCAGGGGCAGGTCCCGCCGCGAATAGCTCGGAGGCGGGGGTGGCGGCGCTTGGTAGCGCTCGTCGGTCCGGGGCTCCTCATTGGGGTTGTGGATCGTGTCGTATTCCATGTCGTTCTCCTTCTCGATGATCCGCTCTACTGCGGTGTGGTTTTGTCACTCGTGCTATCTTCAGGCGCGTCGGCACTGCTGCCGGATGTGCGCCACGTTTCCCAGAGTTCGTCGATGTCGCGACGGATGCGCGCGATTTCAACCTTCGCCGCCTTGCTGTCGATGTCGACGACGGCCTCGCTCAAGTTGCCCGTGTGACGCCTCAGGTCGGCGCGGTTGGGCGCCGTGCGGTCGCGGCGCTGGTCGATGTCCGTCTTCAGCCCGTCGATCGTGCCGGCGACTGTGCCGACGACCGTCTCGGCCTGATCCAGCATCCAGGTCGGACTGGCCTGGACGACATTGAGGGCTTTGCGCGGCGTGTTGCGGGCGGGGGATCCCGGCGTACCAACCACGATCACCGCGATCACTGTGGCTACGAACGCAGCCTCCCAGGCGAACCCAGGCCTTGTGAACTGATTCTCCCACCAGCCCACAAACCGTTCCCGCAGCCGCTGTACGGCACCGGAGCGCCGGCGCGCCCTGGCCGAAGACGTCGCCCTCAACACGTCGAAGGTGAAGGCCGGGTCCAGTTCGACCTGCCCAAGTTCCGCGACCGCGGGAACGGCCCAGACCAGGATGTCGTCCAGGGCCGCACAATCAGAGCAGTGCTCCAGATGAGCCTCGAGCAGAGACGTGGTCCCAGGGTCGAGATCGCCGTCGGGACGGCTGCCCAGGTGCCGGCGGGCCAGCCCGCAGGCCGAACCGCTGGTACGGGCCAGGATGCCGTCCGCCAGATCCACGCCATCGTGCTCGGTGAGCAATTCGTCCTCGAAAAGGGCCAGGACGTCAGCGCAGCGACCGCAAGCTGTGGTGTGGAGGCGGCAAGCCTCGGCGGCCGTGGCGTCGAGACGACCGTCGCGCCAGTCGTCCAGCAGGGCGTCCCACTGATGGCAGTGCATGGTCATGCCGTCGCCTCCGCGCCGGGGGGAGTCATCAGGTCACGCACGATCTCGGCCAGTTCCACACGAGCCCGACTCGATCGCGATTTCACAGTACCCAAAGGGAGTTCGAGCATCTTGGCGATCTCGTCGAGACTCAGACCCTGCATGTCCTTCAAGAGGATGATCTCGCGATTGATATCGCTGAGCCGCTGCAGGGCCGTGGCCACCAGGCGGCGTCGCGACGAGTCCTCACTCACGTCCTCGGGACTAGGATCACTCGACGCCAACCCCCACGCCTCGTCCGCCGGGATGTCCCGTGCGGGCGGGCGGGCCTTACGGCGGCGCAGATGGTCGATGCAGGCGTTGCGGGCGATGCGGACAAGCCAGGGCAGGAATCGGTCGGATTCACGGCAACCGTCGATGTTGCGATACACACGCACGAAGATCTCCTGGGCCAGGTCGCGCGCCTCGTCGGGATCGGCCACATAGGTCATGGCGATACCGTAGACGCGGCCCTGGTGCTGGCGTACGAGCATCTCCCACGCCAGTTCATCGCCGAGGCGACAGCTTTCCAGGATCCGTACGAGCTCCATGAATCATCCTTCCGGGTCGGGCTTCGGCTTCCTCAGCATGTCCACGGACTAGGAGACGCACGGCGAAGGAGTCGAGTTCGGTGGCGGCATGATAATAATTCCCAGAGTGGCGAAAGATCGGCGCCAGGATATCATGAACCGATGCCCATGTCCCTCAATGCAGGCCCCGGAGGTAGCATGTCCCGGCCCTTACGCCACACCCGACGCCCTCTACCCCTCTACCGACACATCCCGGGCAAAACCCCCCATCCGACCCGCCATCCGGAGGGTCATTCCTACGGAAGGACCGAACAGGAGCCGCCGTCGCTGCTGTCAGTCGATTGGTGGGAGTGCCGTGATTACCTCTACGGGGTGGATCTGTTCAACCATGCCTACTGGTGGGAATGTCACGAGGCCTTCGAAGGCCTTTGGCTGGCGTCCGGACGTACGACACCCTCGGGGCAGTGCCTCCAAACCCTCATCCAGTGCGCCGTCGTCCACTTGAAAACGGACATCGGAAACGTCTCCGGCGCCAGGAAACTGTTGGTCAACGCTTCCCGCCACGCCTACGAGGCCGGTACGACGAACCTGGGCATCGACCTGCAGGTCCTTCTAGACGATACCCAGGCTTATGCGAACAGCCTTTCAGGCGGCCCAGCCGTGCTGCGTTTGATCTTCCCTTCCATGACACCCTGAACGCCATCCGCATCACGCCTCGATTGTTTCGACTCGTGGTTCGGCAGTGTGTTTCCTGAAGACAGGATGACGGATTGTCAGCACGGGACAGAGCGCCGACCTGACGACCGATTCCGCCACCGATCCGAAGAGGAATCGTCTCCACCCCTTCCAACCGTGCGTGGCGATGACAATGGCATCGGCGCTTTCACGATCGGCAGCCAGCAGGATCTCGTCGGCCGGATCGCCGCTAGCCACGACCAGCCGGGTCTGCACTTCTGCCGGTACCCGGTCGTGGGCGATTTCGGCGAGGAGTTTCTCCGATTGCACGGTCATGTCCCTGACATACGCCGTCACGTTCAGAGGTAGAGAACCGAGTCCGTCCACGGGTGCGCCCAGAACCGGCACCGTAGGAACGACATGGACGATGGTCAGATGGGCATCGAAGGTGAGAGCCACTTCGACGGCGACACGGAGGGCTTCATAGGACGGTTCGCTGAAGTCTGTCGGGCAGAGGACGTTTCGAAAGGATAGCACGATCGAACCTCCTGTGGTGCCCGCGACGGCGGGCGCTTACGGTTCCGCAGACGATTGGAACATGAACATCTCCCGTTGAATGCTGCGACGAGGACGATCCTCGCCTTGTGTTGAATATAGCATATCGTTAACTTCGGAGCCACAGGCTCCATGGGGAACATGAATTGCTGAGACAGGTGTAATCCCGGCAACGACACTTGACGCAAATGCAAATGGGCAGGATCCTAGGATCATGAACAGACCGTCCCTTAACCCGATGCTTCCCTTGCTGACAACGGCAGCGCTGCTTGTGATGCTCTGCCTGTCCGGTTGTGGTGACAACGACCCCTCCGGCCCCGGCGACGACCCCGACCCCGTTCCACCCATCGATTATCTCCTGAGTTCACATCTCCTTCTATCCTCGGAACAGCTTGATATCCTCGACAGGCCGCCAGAATGGACCGACGATGACCGCTGGATCATCTTCACCGCCGGTCCCGGCAGCATCATCTGGAAAGTCGAGGCAGGCACCGGCGCTTCGCTCATCGCGGTGACAGATCCCGATCTGGACCACTGGATTTTGGGGGGATACTCCCCCTGCGGGCTCGAGGGCGGCGGCATCGGCTACTTCCAGGGACTTCTGCCCGGAAGCTTCGGCATGCACATCATGGGCGCCGCTGCCTCGACCGTAAGCGGCGACCCGCCCCCGGACATCCTGCGCACCTTCTCAGGCATCGCCGTCGGACTCTCCGAAAACCAGATCTCGTCGCCCCACGAGTTGAGCATCGACGCCTGGGGACGGCGGGGCGTGGGCACCTGGCAGACCACCTGGATCATGCACTGGCAGGACCGCGAAGCCGAATCCGTCCTACTCACAAGACCGGCCACAGGATTAGAGGAAGCCACCGGGTTCCGCATCAGCCGCGACGGCGAATTCGTGGTCTACAGGAATGAGGAAGGTGTCGTGACCTGGATCCCCTTCAATGCCGAAGAAGCTCATCCCCTTGGGCCGGGCACTCATCCCAGCTTCTCGGGCGACGGTTCTCAAGTTGGCTACACGGCTCCCAACGGACACGACTACGTGGTTCATCCCCGCTCCGGCGACGATCCCGTCACCTATATCGGCGACGCTGGCATCGCTCCTCTTCGCCCCACTCTTTCCTGGGCGGGCGACCGCATCGCGTTCCTCGTCAAGAACAGCACCGGCACGTCGTTGTACGTGGGTCATCTCGAACACTGAATCGCGGGATGTAGACCGGCTCAGACTTCGAGCAGCACGTGGTCCGTATCGACCGGGACCGGTTCGCATTGGTCATGCAGTTCTGCGATGACGGCCAGAAACTCTTCGCTGTTGGTGAGGAAGAGATCCACCAACGCGGGGTCGAAATGCCGACCGCTCTGACCCTTGATATACTCCAAACATTCCTGAATCGGCATGGCTGGCTTGTAGACACGCTCGTGGGCGAGGGCGTCGAACACGTCCACGATGGCGACGATGCGCCCGTGGATGTGGATGTCTTCACCCATGAGTTTGTTCGGGTATCCCGAACCGTCCCATTTCTCGTGATGATGATAGGAGATCCTACCGGCCACCTGGAACAGGGGCCGGTTTGAATTCCGGAATATGTCGCGACCGATGGCGGCATGGCTCTGCATCACGGTCCGCTCTTCGGGAGTGAACGGCCCCGGCTTGAGCAATACTGAGTCGGGAATCCCGATCTTGCCGATGTCGTGGAGAGGCGCCGCGAGTTCGAGCAGGCGTACGTCGTCGTCGTCCAGGCCGGCCAGCTCACCGAGCCTTCGCGCCATGCGTCCAACGCGCTTCACATGATTCGCAGTCTCCTTGGAACGGCTTTCCACGACCTCACTCAACGTGAAGATCATCTCGCGTTGGGTTTCCAGCAGCTCACGATTGAGCAGGATGTTGTCGTAAGCGGTCCGCACGTTGGCCATGTACACGCCCACGAGATCGCGTTCCTGAACATCCATGCCACCGGGACATTCGACGATAAGGCGGACACTCCGTCCCGGCTGCGAACGCAGCAGACAGTAGTAGCCGAACTCGTCCGAACTCTCGTCGCCTTCACGGAACGCGTTCTGCATCCGCTCTTTGAGTTCCGCCGTCACGATTTCGTCGAGCGGACAGCCGTCCGCTCCCTCGAAGCGACCGCTCGATGCCAGCACGACGTCGTGTTCGCCGTCACGCAGCGAGAACAGGGACGAAACATCTTCGCTCCGGCCGCTGCTGTGGAACAGATCGACGAGTCCCGCGAGGGCCTGACGCGCCAGATCTTCTGTACGCGTACACCTGTAGAGATCCCGGCAGAGACCGTTGACGCTCTCCATGCCCTGTCGATTGCGCTCGATGGTTCGCAGGTCACGGTATGAGCGCAGGGCCGAAGTCACGGTGGTCGATAGTTTTTGAGCCGTCAGTTCCGTTTTGGCCTTGTAGTCGTTGATGTCGTAGGCCGAGACGACGTCCTGCTCCGGAGCCTGACCCGGCTGTCCGGTCCTCAGAACGATGCGGACGAAATGGTTGTCCAGCTCATCGCGGATCACCTTGACGGTTTCGAGGCCCGCATTGTCCTTTTCCATCACTACGTCCAGAAGCAGCATCGCCGTGTCCGGATGCTCCCTCATCACCTTAACGGTTTCCTTGCCCGAAAACGCGCTGATGAAGTTCAGCGAACGGCCCTCGAACGTGTAGTCGGAAAGCACGAGACGCGTGAGGGAATGCACTTCCTCATCGTCGTCGGCGATCACGACCTTCCAAGCGTCCCCAGAGGCACACTTCAGAACCGTCTCCGCAGATTCCTCTGCCGCGAACGTGAGATCGTCCTGGATCAGGAGAAGGTCGTCCCGATGATCATTCATCGTCGCGCCTCCTCTCCCGCGGAATCGTGATCACGAAGATGGTACCTTCGCCCGGCGTGCTTTCGCAGGTTAAATGACCGCCTAGCACATCGGTCACGGCTGTATAGACCACGTGCATACCAAGGCCGCTGCCGCCGCGCCCGCGACGTGTGGTGAAGAAGGGTTCATAGAGCTTCTGCACGATGTCGCTGGCCATGCCCGCGCCGTCGTCGGCGTAGGTGATCTCCAGATCATCGCCCTTGGCGCGGACGTCGATGGTGACGACACCCGACTCATCCTCCCCGAAGGCGTGGATGAGCGAGTTGAGCACGAGATTCGTAATCGTCTGGGACAGGGCCCCGGGATAGCTGTCCAGAACGAGATCTCCGGGACAATCGAGCCGGACGTCGATCAGGGTACGCTTCAGTCGCGGCCGGAGACTGAGCAGCACTTCCTCTAAATAGTTCTTCACAACGACGATTCGCCGCGCTTCATCCGACTGATCCACGGCCACACCCTTGAAACCCCGGATCAGTCGTGAGGCTGAACCCAGGTTCGACAGGATCATGGCACTGGTCTCGTCGGCGTCGGACAGGAACGTCTCGAAATCGGACCGTTTCATGGTGCCGTTCTTGTACATCGACTTGGTCGCGATGATTTTGTCGTTCAAGTGCGAGGCTGCCGTCACGCCGATGCCGATGGGCGTGTTGATCTCGTGAGCCACTCCCGCGACGAGCCGGCCGAGGGCTGCCATCTTCTCCGACTGCATGAGCTGATCCTGGCTCTGACTTAGCTCCCAGGTTCGCGCTTCCACTCGCCGTTCAAGCTCTTCGTTCATGCGTTGGATCTCGGCTTCATGATGCTTCTGCTCCGTGAGATCCCGCACGATGGTGCAGTGGAATTCCTGTCCCTCGAACTCGAGGAACTTGGTGGAAACCTCAACCGGAAGCACACGGCCGTCGGAGCGCTGATGCCACGATTCAGCCCGCGACGAACGCGTCGTCCGCAGCTTATCCCAACGTTTTGCCCAGGACTCAGGGGTGAAGCTCGTCGTGAGGTCGAAAATGGACTTAGTAAGCAGGTCGGCGGAACTGTAGCCGTAGAGTTCGCAGGCGCCGTCGTTGGCGTCGATAATCTTGCCGGACGGCAGAGTCCAGATCATCGCATCGTTGGCCTGGTCGATGGAGATCTGCTTGAGACGCAGAGCCTGCTGGGCCATGATCTGTTCGGTCACGTCTTCGAAGACGCAGACGATTTCACCTGACGGAAGCTTGTACACATAGTTCTCACGCCAACTCGTCAGGCGGCCGGCGTCGTACAACGTGACCGGCAGGCCCTCAGGATCGCCGGTTCTCCAGACGCGTCGGAATACATCGAGGAGACCTGAGTCGACGACGCCCAGGAACAGGTCCCGCACTTCGCGGCCGAGCACCTTCGCACTCGTGACGCCGTCCATGCGTTCGCCGGCCTTGTTGTATTCCTTGAAGAAGAACCGCTCACCCTGTCCGTTGACATTGAACACGGCCACGCCGGAATTCATGTTGTCGAAGAGTTCGCGGTATCGGGTTTCGCTGCCACGCAGAGCCTCGTGAGCTTCGACTCGGTCGGTGATGTTGCAGACGAAGCCTTCGGCGGCGACGAGCACATCGTCTTCGTATACGCCCAGCCCTTGCTCCCAGACCCATTTCACACGGCCCTCGGCATCGATGATCCGGTACTCCACCTCGTAGCTGCTGCGGGCCTCGAACGCCTTGTCCATGACCTTCCAGACCATCTGCTTGTCGTCCGGATGCACACAGTCGGCATGTGAGACCAGCATGTTGTTGATGATGTCTTCGGCCTGCCAACCGATGAGATCCACACAACCCTGACTGACGAACTCGACCGGCCAGCCCTCCTCGTTCCTGATCCTGAACGCCATTCCCGGTAGACTCGCCAGAAGCGTCTTCAGGCGCCTGCGCTCTTCCTTGAGAACCTCTTCCCAGTTTTTGCGCTCGGTGATGTCGGTGAGCGAGACGGCGATGTATTTGCCGCCTCCAATCGGGTCCTCGATCAGTCCTGCATTCACCAGGCCGGGAAACGTGCTGCCGTCACGACGTTTATGGGTCAGTTCGATCAGAACAGTGCCTTCGTCCTGAGAGAGTTTCCTGTTTATGCTCTCGGCGACGCTCGCGAAGTCTTCCTCGAGGAAGAGCTCGATTGATTCTCCTTGAACGTCGTCTCTCTCGTATCCATGCATGCCGGCAAAGGCTTGGTTGCAGTAGTTGATCACACCGTCGAATTCGGCGAGAACCATGCCCGTTGGCGACTGTTCGATGGTCGCCTGCAACACGACCAACTGTCTCTCGGCCTCCTCGCGCTCGATGCGTTCGAGCATTTGAGAGACCTGATCGGCCACGCGACTTACGAAGGAGTGTTCTTCGGCCATCCACTCGCGGCGCTCAAGACGCTGTTCATGTTTCACGACACCAACCGTGCGGCCGCCCTTCACGATGATGGTGTCGAGCAGCGAGGTGATGTTCAGGGGCACCAGGTAATCGTCTCTCATTTCGGAGAGGCTCTCGTCCGTGAGTGCATCGGAAACCGAAATGATACTCTGGCTCTTGAGGGTGCTTGAATAATCCGGGTAGCGATCGAGATCGAGGGTGAGCCCTTCGGTATGGAGATGCTCTCCGACCTCGAACAGATCGCTGCAGGACAGTCTTCCGGTCTCGTCGTCCAGCATCCAGATGCCGACCCGGTCCACGTCCATGCCGTCGGCCGCCAGTTCCGTGATGCGCCGCAGTGCCGTCCTCATATTGCCGTGTGTGACATTGCGGTCCTTGAATAACCGCTCGAGCGCCTGCTGCTGCTTCTGGACCCTGTGCATGCGAAGATCGGCTTCCTTGTGCCGCTCTCTTTCCTCGGTGACGTCCTGAATCACGCCCTCGACCCTGATCGCCTTCCCTGCCTCATTGCGGACCAGGGCGGCGCGGGCGCGGACCCAGCGCACGATGCCGTCTTTTCGCTGAAGCCTGTAGTCTCGACTGATCTCGTCGCCGTATTTCTTGATCATGGCCAGATCTACGAGAACCTGGCGATCTTCAGGCAGGATGGATTGGAACAGCTGAATAGGATTGCGACGAAGCTCGAGAATGGGAATTCCAAAGATGCTCCAGGCACCCACTCCAAGCTGCAGCAATTGTCCGGTGAAGGGGTCGAATGACCAAAGAGCTTCATTCAAGGAGATGCGGGGAGGTTCGGGTTCGCCGTCCGCATTGAGGAACAAGCCTTCATAGAGTCGATCCTCGGGCACGCCAGAGATGGACGTCATCCATTTCAGGATGGCTTCCTCGCTGGTGACATCCGGTCGGGTGACCAGAGTCGTATTGTTGCCCATAAGGATGCTCCGAGGCCGGGGTAAACGGGACGTACCTCGGAAGCATCATCGACCGGCAGGGCGGCGGCTTGAGGGGAAATGAAGGCACGAGAGCCGCCACACGGGTATGTGGCGGCTCATCGAAGCAGATTATTGGCGGACCGACTGCTCGATGAACACGTGGTTGGGGACCGAAATCGTACGGCCGTCCCGCTCTAGCAGTGTTTGGAGAGCCGTAACACCCACAAGAACGCCCGTTTGACCGTCCATTTCGATCTCCTCGCCTACGCTGAACACCTTACGGGCATAGAAACCCGCCACGATGTTCCGCGTCACGTCGCGGGTACCAAGACCGAATGAGAGGGCCAGAGCCAGGGCCGCGCCCCCGAGAAGGAGCTGCACCACCATGTAGATGACCCGTGTATCGATACGCAGCTGCGATACGGCCATGATCGCCACAACGAACAGGATGAGTGCCGAGACGCTGCGTCCGAGAATCGGGGCGAACTCAACGCCGGAATCCTGAGCGGATCGCGTGACGGCACCACCGGCGAACTGGCTGAGCATCATGCCGATCAGCAGCACGATGAAGGCGGCGACGAGGTTGGGCAGATACGTGAAGAACGAAGAGATGGCATCCGACACTGCCACCAGCCCGACGGCCTGGGCCGCGCTCTGGGCGAACAGCAGGACCAGAAGATAGTAGACCATGCGCGCCAGGACCGCTCCGGGCGTCTCCTGCAGACCGAATTTCTTGAGTACGGCGGTGAACCCTACACGCTCGAGGAGTTCGTCGATCTTGAGCCGGGAGAAAAGCCCGCGGATCCCCCTCGCGGCCAGCTTGGCCAACAACAGACCGAGGATAAAGACCGTCAAAGCCGTCAATACCCTCGGAACGAATCCTGCGAGGGCGTCGGACAGGTGTTCGAGTACACCGGCGGCGGCCGTCTTCAGGGAGAATTCACCGTCCATTTCGATCCTCCTCTTCATCTATTCCGGGAATCGTCTCCATCACGACTCTGAAGAACTCCCATAGAGTTTTCAGCATGACCATGAATGAAAAATCGAGGGAATCCGACACGAGGTTGCGGCGATTGATGCTCCGCGCCACCTTCCCCACCAGTTCCGGTGCAGGCTCCACGGCGAAAACGCCCAGTTCCGCGATCGGTTCTCCTGTGTCGATGTCGTGTTCTTCGTGATCCAAGTCATGCTCCGTAAAGTGCGCGGAACTCCTCGCGAGCCCGCTTGATCCTCATCTTCACCGCCGACAATCCTACGCCGAGCTCGTCGGAGATCTCTTGATAGGAAAATCCATCCATGTCCCTCATCAGAAGAGGTACGCGTAAGGTGTCGGCCATCCGATCCAGTGTGCCGCCGATGCGTCCTCGGACATCGTCGGCTTCGACTTCGGCATCGGTTCGGGCCGCCGTCCGCATGGGCGCCTCAGCCTCGAGTACGGGATCCTCCACATCCACGAAGGTCTTGCCCTTCGTCTTGCGGATATGGTTGAGGCAGTGGTTCACCTTGATGCGCTGGACCCAGGTCCCGAAACTCGACCGACCCTCGAACCGCTTCATATGGAAATAGGCTTTCACGAACACGTCCTGGGACAGATCCAGGGCATCGTCCTCGGAACCCGTGAGATAGCGTGCGTTGGTCTGAACCTTGGCCTGGTGTCTCCGCACGAGTTCGTCGAAGGCACGCAGATCGCCCTGAATCGCCGTCTGGGCCCGCTCGACCAGTTGTTCGTCGCTGACGCTCACATCGTCGCTCCTGCAAATGGACAAGGCATCGAACTCGAAAGTCACATCTTCCGATCTGTAAGGACTTTATCAGCCGGCGACGATTGCGGCTCCGAAAATTTTCGCAGGCCGATGTGACTTCGCTCATACCCGTGTGTCTGGAGGGCGACACGCGATCAACCGGAAAATGGACGACGAATCGATTTTGAAGAGGAGGGGACCATGAAACCCAGTTTGAACAGGATGATTCTGCTGATTCTGTTGTTGATGATGACTGCACCGCAATCGCAGGCTGAAGTAGGCGAAAACGATCGTCCTATCATCTCCCTGACGCCCTACGGCGGCATGACCATGTGGTCCGAAGAAATCGGTCTCGACGACGGGTTCATCGTCGGCGGACGCGGAGCGCTGCACGTGCTGCGCTGGATGTCCCTCGAGGGATCACTAGGCTGGAGCGGGACTGAACATCTGGCCTCGATGACCGACGTCGATGCCCGTCACACGGGCATGGACCTGGTCCTCGACCTGCGCCCGCGCTCATCCATCAATCCCTTCCTGCTCGGCGGCTGGGCCCAGTTCGACGTGAACGGCGACGCCCTACCCCGTGATTGGAGCCTCAACGGCTGGGAGGCCGGCGCCGGCTTCAAGATCAAGCTGGGCGGCGACCGCGTGAACCGCCGCGACCTGCGCCTCGAGGTCCGCGATGTGATGACCGACCTCGCCCATGGTTTCCCGAACAACGGCGACATCACTCATAACCTGATCGTCAGCGCCGCCCTGCAGTTCCACTTCGGGCGCGGCTCGAAGGACAACGACAACGACGGCGTCCGCGACAAGGACGACCTCTGCGACGGAACGCCCGCGGGCGCCACCGTGAATGCCGAGGGTTGCCCCGGCGACAACGACAACGACGGCGTCCTCGACGGCCTCGACACCTGTGACGATACGCCCATGGGCGCCGTCGTCGATGCCTACGGCTGTCCCGCGGACAGCGACGGCGACGGTGTGCTCGACGGCCTGGATCACTGCGGCGACACGCCTGCCGGCGCCGTCATCGACGCCCACGGCTGTCCCCTGGATTCCGACAACGACGGTGTATACGACGGCCTCGACCAGTGCCCCAACACGCCTTCGCACCTGAAGGCCAACGACCAGGGCTGCCCCATTTCGGTGACCGAGACCGAAGAGGAGCTCCTCGATACAGGCATGATCCGCACCTCCGAAGTGAAGTTCCAGAGCGGGTCGTCGGTGCTCGACCTGGCCGATACCAGCGGTCTGGACAAGATCGGCGGCGTGCTGAAGAACTGGCCCGAGCTGCGCATCGAAATCGGCGGCCATACCGACAGCCAGGGATCCGAAGCATCGAACCAGCTTCTGTCCGAAGAGCGCGCCCGGTCGGTCATGGCCTACATGATCGAGAGCTTCCCGACCATCCAGGCCGGTCAGTTCTCCGCCAAGGGTTATGGCGAGAGCATGCCCGTGGCCGACAACGGCACAGCCGAAGGCCGTGCCGAGAACCGTCGCGTCGAGTTCAGGGTGCTGAACAACGACGTCATCAAACGCGTGATCGAAAGCCAGAAGCTCTTGGAGCGGTAAGCCTACGGGCTTATCCGACACCTCGGGTGTTGCAACGCTTCTGGCCGCCGCCCCCCGACGTTCGCCCGCGGGGGGCGGCACAAGATCCCGGTTCCACAGCCCGGGATTGATCGGAACGATCCGGGCGGGTTCTCCGGTCGATCGAGGAATGTGGACGGGTTGGGGTCGCACGGCACGGTGCGGCCCCTCTTTTTGCGCCTTGCGTCGAGAGCGCGATCCCTTACCATCGCATCATGGTCAACGACACTCAAATCAAGCCGGGCCGAGCGGGTTCACGCCGTACGCTCGCCTACGATTACGCCAAGATCCTCGCCGGGACCCTGCTGATGGCCCTGTCCGTGGATCTCTTCCTGGTGCCCAACAACATCGTGGCCGGCGGCTTGACCGGTCTGGGAGTTCTGACCCATCACCTGTTCGGCGGCGGTGTGGGTCTGATCACCTTCGTGCTCAACCTGCCGGTGCTCTGGCTGGGGTGGAAGCACATCGGAGGTACCCGGTTCTTCATCCGCACCTTGGTGGGCGTGGTCTCCTTTTCCCTCTACGTGGACCTTCTGGCTCCCCTGCTGACCGTGCCCACCGGCGATCGGCTGCTGATCATCTTCTACGGCGGCCTGCTCAACGGCGTGGGGCTGGCCATGGTCTTCCGCGGCCGGGGCACCACCGGCGGCGTCGACATCCTGGCCCAGATGGCCCACAAGTGGTGGGGAGTCGACGTGGGGCAGGCCATGCTCGTGATGAATGTCGTGGTGCTCTCGTTGGCGGGCCTGGTGTTCGGCCTCGAACCCGCCATGGTGGCCCTGCTTGTGGCCTGGGCCACGACCCTGGCCCTCGACGCCGTACTGCACGGTCTCGCCGCCTCACGCCAGGCCGTGATCATCAGCGAGAAACACGAGGAGATCGCCGCCTCGATCATGCAGAATCTCGTGCGCGGCGTGACGGTGCTTGAAGGCACCGGCGGCTTCACGGGCGAACCGCGCAAGGTGCTCTACGTGGTCGTCCAGCGCCACGAGGCCCACCGGCTGAAGATGCGGGTGGAGGAAATCGATCCCCACGCCTTCGTTGTGATTTCATCGCCGCAGGAAGTGCGCGGCGGGTATCCCATGCCGTGGCGGAGTTGAGGAGGCGCGAGCGCTTGACTGAACTGCTGCGCATCCCCTTCGATCAGCCCTTTCTGCGGACTCTTGCGGCCGAACTCCTGGAACGCGAAAGTGATGGGCTGCCCCGCGCCACGGTCTTGTTGCCTTCGACCCGCGCCGTCCGCACTCTGCGCCACGAACTGCTCGACGCCTCAGGCCGCGAGGCCCTCCTGCTGCCCGAGATCGTCACGCCGGGTCTGCTGATCCGCGATCTCGCCGCACGGCTGGGCTTCGATCGGCAGCCCTTCCCCGCCGCGCTCCGTTCGGAATGGCTGGCGCGGCGCCTCGTGGTTCTGCCTTGGCTCGAAAATGCTCAGGAGTCGGCGCCGGGACTGGCCGTGGAGTTCGTGTCCCTGTTCGACGAAATGCGCCGTCACGATCTCGACCCTGCTGATCCGGCCACCTCCGGTACGGCCGACCTGCTCATGGACGACGTGGACCATGTTCGCGACGCATGGGCTCTCTATCGCCCCTTGATCCCGTGGGACGACGTGGACGCAGAAATGTCGGTAACTCAGGCCGTGGAAACGGGTTCGTCGTGGCCTGGGCGCCCGCTTGCTTCTCTCTGGATCGCTGGATTCGTCGATCTGCCGCCCTTGCGGGCCCGGCTGCTGCGGGCCGCTGCGAACCGATCGACGCAGACGATACTGGCCCTTTCCGACACTGCCGACGCGGGCGCCGCCTCCGATTTCCTCTCGACTTTCAGCGATGAAGACTCGCCCCTGCACCCTGCGTCGCCGCCACGCACCGTGGTGACCGAGCTGGCTCTTGATATCGCGGCGAACTCGACATCTACCCCTCAAGAACAGCGATCCGGGACATTGAGTCTGATCTCCTGCTCCGACCCCGAACACGAAAGCCGCCGCATCGCGGCACTCGTGGTCGAACATCTCGATCGCGAGCCTGACCTGAGCATCGGCATCGCCACCAGCGACCAATCCCTGGCTCGCCGCGTCGTCGCCCAGCTCCGCGACACCGGCCTCGACCTGGACGACAGCGGCGGCGTGCCGTTATCGACGACGCCCTCGGGCAGACTGGTCTGGCTGTTGGTGCGGTGCGCCGTCACGGGACCGGCTCACGAACCTCTTCTGGAGCTGTTGACCCATCCTCTGGCGACCTTCGGCCGCGACATCGGCAGACACAAAGGTCGGACCAGAAGCTTCGAACAGGACTTGCTGCGGGGACGTACGGCTCCAGGATCCCTGGCGGGCTACCGTGTCCGGGCTGAGGAACGGGATGCCGCACTGTCCAGAGCCATACCCGGCGCCGACCCCGAGATGACCGAACTCGTTGACGACCTCGACCTCGCCCTCGAACCGTTGTTCAGCGTTGCCGAAGGCTCCCACGGCTTGACCGACATCCTGTCCGCTCTGGAGTCAGCCTGGAATCGAGCGGCGCCGGAGCATCCGTTGCCCGCCGTCGACGACGCCGGCGCCGATGCCGAACCGCGGGCCCTCGCCCAGCTCCTCGACGCCATGGCCAAGGCGGCTGCCTCGGCGCCTGAGATGACCCTCGTCGAAGCCGCCTCGATGCTCACACGTCTTCTGGGCGCTGAAACCGTACGTCCCCATCGCGCCGAGAATCTCCCGGTTCAGGTCACCGGACTGCTTGAGGCCCGCCTCGAAACATTCGATCTTCTTGTGCTCGGCGGTATGACGGAAGACCGCGTACCCGGCCGCGTCGGCCGGCCCCTGTATCTGGGTCGAGCCTGGCGCGAGTCGGCCGGACTGCCCGACTGGCGCCGGACTGTGGGGCAGCAGGCGGAGCTGTTCGCACGTCTTCTCCATGCGGGCCGCGACGTGGTTCTGACCTGGCCCGGCGACGTGGACGGTCAACCCACCCTTCCCTCACCGTTCCTGCAGAGGCTGATGCTGGCCGGCCGCGGTCTCACGGAGTTCGCAGGACCACCGCTGCTCTACCGACGGACACCCGATCCGGAAGCGCCGACGACCGCACCGGCCACGCGCATCGGCGACGAAGCTCCCTCGGTCGAAGCCCCGACCCGTCCGATCCGTTCGATCAGTCCCAGCGCTTTGACAACTTACCGCAACTGCCCCTACCGCTGGCTCATGGAAAAAGGGTTCGGCCTCGGCGAGGAAGACGACATCAAAGAAGCCCTCGAGAGCCGCGACCAGGGCACCATCGTGCACGACTGCATGGCGTCGTTCCTGGATCCCGTCGGCCCGGGCATCGCCGCCCTCGTCGCCGGCCGACTCGACGAGGCCAAGGCGTTGCTCGTTCGGATCGCCGATGAACGCTTCACCCACCATGCCGGAGAACTTCCTCAGCGCCGTATCTGGGAGGCCTCGTTTCTGGCCGGCGCCGACGCCCTGCTGGAATTCGAACACCGACGCCTCGCGCTCTGGCGGCCCGCCGCCGTCGAAGCCTCGTTCGACATCCCCTTGGGCGAGGTGGCCGATTGGCTCGGACATGACTGCGGCCTGGAAGACGATGAGCGCGCCATCCCCCTGCACGGCCGCATCGATCGCATCGACGCCGCCCGCGACGGCAGCCCACACTGTGCCGTCATCGACTACAAGACAGGCACGCCGCCCACGAACAAGGACGTGGCCGAGGGAAAGGACCTTCAGCTTGCGGCCTACGCCCTGGCCGTCATCCTGGGCGGCCTGCCGGGTCTGCCCGACCAACCGGTCATCGCAGGCGGTGCCTACTACGCCCTGAGGAACGACGACCCCGGTTTCAAGCAACTCCTCCCCCTCGACCAGCTCCAACGAGATGCCGAAACCATCGTCGTGACGGCCCGAGCCATGATCCGCGCCGAAGGGACTTTCCCTCTGGTCCCTGACTCCAGGGCGATCCGTGAGCCTGTCCCCTGTCGCTTCTGTCACCTGCGCGGCGTATGCCGCCTCGACGAGCGCGACCTCTCACACAGAGAGGTGGTGATCTTATGACCCGAGACACGACGCCGACACCGTCCCCTGACGCAGACGAGCGCAATTTAGCTTCGCGACTCGCCGGTGACATCCAGCAGATGGGAGCCGACCCCAAGCGTCATGTCGTTCTGCGGGCCTCGGCCGGATCGGGCAAGACCAAGGTGCTGGTCGATCGCCTGCTGCGTCTTCTGATCGACGGGGCGCCCTTGAAGAGCGTCGCTGCGATGACCTTCACCCGCAAAGCTGCGGTGGAGATCCGCCGGCGGCTGACAGAAGAGGTTGTGCGTTTCCACGTCGACGACGACGGACTCGAGGATCTGCGCCGCAGCCTCACCAAGCTGCTGGGCCGAGCCCCCGAAGACCACCACATCAACCGCGCCCGACGTCTCGTGGAGGAGGTCCTCGAAGACCCCGCCGGCGTACAGGTGGGAACGATCCACACCTTCTGCCAGTCCCTGCTCTCAAGATTTGCCGATCTGGCGGGAGTCGACCCGGGCTTCCGTATTCTTGAACACACCGACGAACTGTGGAACGAAGCCCTCGACCGCCTTGAGCGCACCATCGCCGACGACGATCATGACCGCGCCGCATTCACCCGCCTCGGCCCCACGCCGAAGGCCGGACGCTCGTCGCTCAACTCGTTCCTCAACGACCGTCTGGCCCTCGACCACTGGTGCGACCGGATCGCAGGACGTCCCGATCCGAACCTTGTGCGAACCGACCTGTTGCCCGGACTCGAACATGATCTGACCCGTGTGCTGTTCACAGGCACGCCCCTGGCCGGCTGCGACATCATCGACGGAGACGCGATTCGTGACCAGATCCTCGACGCCGTCGCCCACTATCTGGATCTGCTGCCGGACGTGCTCGAGGCCGAAGCCCCCCCCGCCAGCAAGGCTCTGGTCGCCTATGTGGCCCAACGTGTCGGCGAGGCCGCAGCCTTGGCCGACACCCTGCGCGGAGGCGGTACGACCTCCGAAGTGCTCCGCTCTCTGCGTAAAGCGGTCTTCACCGCCGACCAATCCCCGAGCGGACTCAAGGTCAAGTGCGGCGGTGCCGGCAGCAAGGCCACCAAGGAAGAGCGCCACGCCGCTTTCGCCGAAGCCGCTGTGCCGATCGCACGGGTCTGCGCCCTGGGCGATCTCGTGGATCTCCTGCATTCCAACGTCGACCGTCTCCGTTTCGGGTTGCGCGCCCTGGACATCTACGACGGACTGAAGCGTCGCGACCGCTGCCTCGACTTCCACGACCTGGAGCGCCGCGCCTGGCATCTGGTTCACGACCAAGATCTGGGTCCCTGGATCCAGTACCGCATGGACGCCCGGATCGATCATCTGTTGGTGGACGAGTTCCAGGACACCAACCACAACCAGTGGGAGATCATCGAGCCCTTCGTGCAGGAGTTCCTCGCCGCCGATACCGAAGAGGGAAAACCCCGAACCGTGTTCCTGGTAGGCGACGTGAAGCAGTCCATCTACGGGTTCCGCGGAGCGTGCCCGGCGCTGTTCAGCGAGGCCGCCGAGACGATTGCCGAAGCCTCTGGAATCGATCCGGTGCTCACCCTGCCCACCAACTTCCGTAGCCTGAGCGCCGTGGTCGAAACCGTGGGCGAACGGTTCGGCACGCCGCCCCTCGCCGACCTTCTCCCCTCCCCAGAAGAAGTGGCGGCGGCGGCACAGCTGCGGTATCGAGACGACGCCCCCGGCCGCGTCACCTGCCGTCCTCTCGAACTTCGCAGTGACGACGCAGACCCTCACGAAGCCTGTGCCGCCAGGATTACGTCCATGGTACAGACGATCGTCGCTTCACGAGACGACGTCACCTTCAGGGACATCCTCATACTCAGCCGCACGCGTACGCACCTGGCTCCTTATGAGCGCGCCTTCCGTGAAGCCGGTATTCCTTTCGTTCCCGCGGGGCGCGGCGCTCTGGCCCGCAGTCGCGAGGTCCAGGACATCCTGGCCTTGCTGCGCTGGCTCGTCTTTCCTTCCGACGACGTCGCCTTGGCGACAGTGCTGCGGTCCCCTTTGATCCGCTTCGACGAACGGACCCTGCAGACACTCCTGTCGGTCCGAAAATCCCGCGGCGGACTCTGGCGCCGTCTGCGGCAGGCGACCTCGGGTAGCGAAGGCTGGGCGGCGTCCTTGTTGAGCTCCTGGCTCAGTCACGTCGATCTCGACTCCAGCCACGATCTGCTGCGCCGCATCTTCCGCGAAGCCGAGGCACTCACCCGCTTCTCCGCTGTGATGGACGAACAGGCCCGCTACAACCTGCTGCGCCTCCACGACCTCGCCCTCGCCCACGACGCCGGCCCCTTCCCTTCGCTGCGCAGCTTCATTGCCGAGATCGAACGGGCGGCCGTGGAACAGGACCAGGAGGAAGGCACCCTACCCGAAGGCGCAGAAGGCCGTGTGCGCATGATGACCATCCACGGCGCCAAGGGCCTTCAGGCGCGCTATGTCCTGATCCTCGATACCGGTTCGCCTCTGAAGGAAGCGCCCACTTCGCTGCAGCTCGGGGAACACCGTGGACCACTGGTCTCGGGGCTCCGCAAGGAGCATCGACACCCACCCGCCGAACTCGCCGCGACCACTCTGTCGACCGCTGCGGCCGCCGCTGTGCGGACTCGACTCTGCGAGCAGGCCAACCTGCTCTACGTAGCCATGACCCGCGCCTGCGATGAGCTGGAAGTGCTAGGAGTCGAGCCGTATCAGGATTCCGACAAACCCAGCCATTACAAATGGCTGGTCGACTCGGGACAGCCTATAGAAGATTGGCCCGCGGTTTCTGCCGGCGAAGCCGCTTCGGTCGACGTACGCCGCGACACCCTCGAACCCGTCCCACAAGAACCTCTGGTGCACTGGTGCCCCCCGCCCTCCAAGCCGCGCCTGACCGTGGTCCACCCCTCGAGCAACGCTCCGCCCGTCGAACCCTCGCTCCCGGTCGAATCATCTCAGGACCAGCGCCTCGACGACGACTCGACCCGGTCCGCCGCCGACCGCGGCACCCGCATCCATCTCTGGCTCCAGCGCGCCGCCGAACTGGGCTCGATGCCCCCCGGCGACGGCGAAGAATGGGCCGAAGCCCGAGCCGTCTTCGAGAACCCGGTCCACGACCCGATCTTCCGCCCCGGCGCCGATGTGACGGCTTTGTGCGAAGCCCCCGTCCTGCATCGTCTACCCGGCAACGGCGTCGAAACCCGCATGCAGGGCGTCATCGATCGTCTGCTGATCGCCCCCGACCGCATCACCGTCGTCGACTACAAGTCCAACCGGGTCCAACGGTGCGACATCCCCGCCCTCGTGGCCCACTACCGTCCCCAGATGAACGCCTACCGCGACGCCCTCGCTGCAGCCTACCCGGGACGTCCGGTGACCGCCGTGCTGATGTTCACCCATCTCGCAGGCGACCACGGCCCCGGATACACCGAAACATTGGCCTGAGCCCTGCGGCGTCCTTACTATGTCCAGGACGCCCGTCCCCCTCCCACGCCCTCGAGGAGCTTCCATGCGCCGCGTCTTCGTGACCATCCTGCTGTTGCTCGCCGCCGCCGCTGCCTCCTCTCATCCGGTCCTCGACCTCATTGCCGCCGACCGCGACGCGGGCCTGTTGACGCCGGCCGAAGCCTCGCTCCACGAATTGCGCTACGTCTTCGCCGCCGAACAGCTTCCCGAACGCTACCGCGTGGCCGGCGCCCCGCTCCTGCCCTGCGCCACCCCCGTCCTGCTGCGCGCCGAGGCGCTGCGACCGCACATGACCACCGCCCAGATCGCCGCCCTCGACGGCCTGCTGCCCAGGCCGCAGGCCGGCAAGATACTGAGGGAGTACATCAGCCCTGCCGGACATTTCCGTCTGTCCTACGAGACGTCCGGCGATGCCGAAGTCCCCGGCGCCGACATATTCCCACCCAACGGCGTTCCTGACTTCGTGGAGAATTGCGCCGCCTACATGGACTCGTCCTGGGCCGCCTTGGTAGACAGGCACGGTTTTTCGGCGGCCATTCATTCCGGCCTCTATTACGAAGTGACGTTCGAAAACATGGACGGCGCCCTCGGCTACACCACCGGCATCCTGGGGCCCGAGAACGCCACCCGCATCGCCATCCTCAACAACCTCGAGGGATTGTCATGGAGCATCCAACTCCCCGACGTCACCCCCGACGACATTGCACGCATGGTGTGCTGCCACGAATTCAAACACGCGTCCCAGGCCGCCACTTCTGGTTGGAGCGAAGGCGACTGGGTGGAGCTCGACGCCACCTGGAGCCAGGACATCGTCTTCGACCACGAGAACGACTACCGGCGCTACCTGGGCGGCGGGTCGGTAGGGCCGAGCTGCCTCAGCCACCCGCACATCCCTCTGGACGACCGCGATGAAGTCTCCGGCTTATATGAGGAGATGCTGTGGGAGATCTGGATGAGCGAAACGTGGGGCGTGGAGTTCATTCAGGAGTTGTGGGAGCGTCGCCGCCGCCATTCGACCGAAGCCATGCTCACGAGCTACGACGTCCTGCTGCAGTCCCGCGGTTCGAGCCTCGAAGAGGGCTTCCCGATATTCTCCGGCTGGAACTTCCTGTGCGGCAACCGCGCCGTGACGAACCTTGGCTACGCCGACGCTGCAGACTACCCGGCGGTGCCGGTGATCGGCGTCGTGGCCCTGTTTCCGACGACCCGCCAGGGAACCGTCGACCACCTCGCCGCGAAGCACACCTTCGTGGCCGGGCTTCCCGAAACCGGCTGGCTGCAGTTGACGTTCGACGGCGAGGCCGGAAGCGCCGTCGGCGCCGTGGTCGCCGTGCGTCACCGCGACGGCACCGGCAGCCTCCATCCCCTGCCTCTCGACGATGAGAACCATGCCGTCTTCATCGTGCCCGTATCATTGGACCAGGTCGACCGCATGGGCATCGTCACGGCCAACCCCTCCGTCGATCAGGACGACGTCGCCTGGGCCTTTACTGTGGAAATCGTGGCCCCGCCGCCCCTGACCATCGAGCAGCAGGTTGTCGGCCTCGAATTGGTGACAGGATCCGCAGGTTCAACCCCGCTGAACCTGTCGGTCCCCGAGGGCGCCGCCGACCTCGTCTGGACGGCGGACATCGAAGCCGATGGTGTGTCTCCGGTCTGGCTGGACTTGGATCCTACTTCCGGCACGATTCCGGCGGGCGGCTCCACCGCACTGACTGTGACCGCCGCCACCGCAGATCTGGACCTCGGGGTCCACACCGCGGAGATCGTGCTGACCTATGCCGCTGAAAGCCCTGTTCTCGATCCCGGCCTGGAATTCCATCGCCGCATTCCGGTAGAGATGACCGTCACGCCGGCCGGCACCATCCTTTCCATCATCTCACTCGGGCCCAATCCCACCCGCGGCGGCGTCACGCTGGCCTGGTCGGGGGCCAAGGCCGGAGCTACGGCCGTCGTCACCGTCCATGATCTACGCGGCCGCACGCTGCGCCGCACCTCGATCGACGTGCTGTCGGTGGGAGCGACGTCGTGGACCTGGGACGGCCGCAACGACGACGGCCGCCCATCGCCGGGCGGCCGTTACCTGCTGAAAGTGAGCACCCCGACCGGATCGGCCGCGGGCTCCGTCGTACTGATCCGCTAATTCACATAACCCAACGATTCGAGGCGACGCCGCGTCTCCTCGTCCATCTGCTCCAAGGGCTCGGCGTCGTTGCGCCCTACGCTCTGGATGGCCGACAGGATGTTCAACAGCCGCTGAAGATCCTCCGGCCGCTGTCGGGCGAGGTTCCGGACCTGCGACGGATCGGCCGCGATGTCGTGGAGTTCGTAGAAAGCTGTGTTGTCGATGGTCAGACGCAGATCGCCCAACCGCACCGTTTGCAGGGAACGGGACAGACGGCGACGATCGAGCTCGGGGTTCATCTGCTGCAGCTTGGCAAGCAGGCCCCGACTCGGACCGCCGTATTCCGCCACCGTAAAACGGTCGTCGTGCTCCGGACGCACCAACAGGGTGTGGCTCGACGGCGGCGCTTCCGCGACCGCCTCAGCCAATCCCGCCAGGTCGAGGATCGTGGCGTAGAGATCGGTGGTCATGACCGGATCATCTCGCAGCGAACCAGGGCCGACGATGCCGTCCAGGCGACTGGAAGACAATCCTTCGGGCACACGCACCACCAGCGGCACGCCCAGCACCGTTTCATGCACAGAGAACTGGTGCTCGATCAGTCCGTGTTCGCCGAGGTTCTCGCCGTGATCCGAGGTCACGATGACGATGGTGTCGTCATCGAGGCCCTGCTCCTCGAGCAGAGCCAGCAGTTCGCCCAGCATGCGATCGGCGAACCACACGTCGCCGGCGTAGAGCCGGGCCACATGGTTCCAGTCGATCGTATCGTCGGCGTGAACGCCCGCGTTGACCTCGTGACCCCATTCGATATGAATCAGATCTTCGGCAGAGAGGTCGGCGAGGTGGGCTTCACGATACTCTGCGGGCGGGTCGTAGCTCAGGTGAGCCTCGAGGAAGTTGACGAAGAGCAGGAAGGGCCTCTTGTCGTCGCCGCGGGCCGCGAACCACTGGCGGATGTTGCGCAATGAGGCGCCGCCGCCCTGGTCGCCTTCGTTCGAAGCCATGGTCTTCAGCCCGCCGACGTCGGCCATGATCTTGCGGTCGAAACCACGCAGGATGCGTGTCGACTTGTCCGACAGCCACGGATTGCTGAAAAAGGCGACGGTGTTGTAGCCGGCCGCACTCAACCGTTCGGCCGTCGTGGGGATATCGGCGTCGAGTCCGGGCCGGCTCATCACACACAGGTGCTGCGAAGGCATGAGCCCGGTGAACATCGAGGCGTGGGACGGCACGGTCCAGGGAGCCGCCGACCAGGCCTTGGTGAAGGTCACGCCCTCGGTCGACAGGCGGTCAAGATTAGGGGTCAGGCCCTTTTGGCGCAGAGGTTCGGGAGTGACCGGACCGTCGAGAGCCGTGGCGTCGCGGCGCACCGTGTCGAGCACCACGAACACGATGTTGGGCTGAGGAGGCGTCCGCTCGCAGCCGGCCGAGCAGAGCAGGATCGTCAACGCGGCCACAGTCATCGAAAAACGCTTCATCACACCGTCCGTCCGGTTCGATTCGGAGAAAAGGCGGCTCAGTCCTCAACCGGGCGCGATGCGACGTCGGCTACAGCCGAGAAGTCGTCGTCGCCCAGACCCGCGGCGATCGCCCTGTCGTAAAGTTCGGCGCTCGCTTCGCCGGTGCGGGCTTCGCGCCCCAGCGACGCAGCGAGTTCGAGCAGGTAACGGAGGTCCTTGCGCACCATCGCCACCGAAAAGTGTGGCGACCAGTCCCGCCCCTTGAGCTTCGCGGCCTTCGCGCGCATGACCAGCGACTCACCTCCGGCCGCACCCAGGATATCCACGACCGTATCTCGGGGCAATCCCGCCGCCTCACCCAGCTCCACGGCCTCGGCCAAGGTGGTCATGATCGTACCCAAGGCCAGGTTGTTCACCAGTTTCATCCGGGTGGCGTGGCCGGGTTCAGGCAGATAATGGATCGTTGTACCGAGATGGTCGAGCAGGGGCCGCACACGGCTCACCGCGCTCTCCTCTCCGCTGCACAACACCACGAGGCTGCCGGTCAACGCTGGGATCACACTGCCGGCCACGGGGCACTCCACATACGCGGCGCCTGCTTCTGTGGCTTGACGATGGAAGTCGAGAACGCGGTCGGGGTGATTGGTGGTCACATCGAGGATCACCTTCCCCTTGCAGGCGTCGAGAAACCCCGGGCGGGCGAATACAGCCGCAACGGCGTCGCTGTCGGTCAGGCACAGGATCACGGCATTGTCGGCGGCGAAGGCCGCTTCGGTCGCCGATTCTGCAACGTCGACGTCCAACCCTTCCGCTTTTCCATGTGTGCGGTTCCAGACGGTGAGGGCTACGCCCCGATCGATCAGGCGGCAGGCTATGGCCCGTCCGAGATTGCCCAGGCCGAGAAAGGCGACGGTCACCGCGTCCCTCCCGGGGTGAGATCGATGCTCACGCCCACCGGGAAGTGGTCGCTCACGTGGCCCTGGTATTCGCTCATGGCGTTCTCCATGTGCAGGTCCACGCGGATCGTCTCGACCGTCGAGGTCGCCTTGGCGAAGTCGGCGAAGAGCTCGTCGGACAGCAGGATATGGTCGAGATGGCTCTGCAGCTTCCAGGAGTAGCTCGCGGGGATCGTCGCCAGCGGCATGTCCGCGAACAGGTAGTGGTCAGGGTCGTCGAGGAAGGGCACAAAGACGTTGCGGCTGGTGATGTCGTTGAGCTTGTCGTTCATGTCGCCGACGATGATCACCCGCCGGTCCGGGGCGTTGATCTCCACCCAGCCGTCGAGCAGGGTGCAGGCCAGGAGGCGGCGGTACTCCTCGTCGTCCTCCACGAGGGCGATTTCGCCGTCGCCGCAACACTTGAGGTGGTTGTTGATCACCAGCAGGTCCACGCCGCCGAAGGTCAGCTCCATCACCGAGGGGTCGCGAGGGAAAGGAGAGGAGTCACGTTCAAAGATGTCGTAGATATTGTCGACAGTCACGGTGGCCGTACGCCAGATCCAGGCCAGGTTCTGACTGTTGTAAGAATTGCTATTGGCAACCCGGCCTTCGTATCCCTCGATGGTTCCGACCATCTGCAGGAACACCGAGCTGACGTTGATCTCCTGGAAGGCGACGACATCAGGTTGGAGCGCCGTGATGATGTCGGCGACATAGTCGGGCTGATCGGAGGCCAGGTCCTCCGGGAAATTCTTCAGATTCCACGTCAGCACGTCGAACGTCGCGTCCCCACCGAATGACAGGTCGGGGTAGGGACCGTCATCCGAAGGAGGCGGCGGCAGATGCGTATCGGATTTCCCGCAGCCGCCGGCCCAGAGCGCCAAGAGAATCATCAACAGGACAAGAATCCGAGATCTCGACATGAATGGGCTCCTCGCAGGTCCGTGTTTCCTACTCTCATGATGACACTGCGGGGGGAAAAAGGCAAACGGCGGGCCGGATCGGACATGCGAAAGGGCCGCCCCTGACGGGACGGCCCTTTTCACGCCGACGGATGGTGTCCGGATCAGGCCATCGCCCTCAAGCCGGCCGTCGACAGTCTCGGCACCGGAGCGCCGCGATGTTCTGATGGTCATGGCGCTGGTCGCGCCACCCGACCTGCTTCGACGGTCCAGGATGGGGCTTGAGCATTAAAAAGCCCCGCCGTTGGCGGGGCTGGGAGACCGGGTGCGGATGAAGGATGCTCAGCTGTTGCCCGAACGCCGCTGCAGCATGGCTCGTTCGACCGCGAGGCTCACCTGCCGCAGACCGTCCTTCAGGTTCCCCGCCGACGCCTCGTCGTCGAGGTAGCGCAACCCGTAGCGGATCAAGCCCCGGCCGATATCGCGCACGCTCTGCACGCAGACGGTGCCCTGGTGCTCCTTACCCCCGTAGCGCAGCGACGACGTGACGACGGCCCCCGGCCCATGGATCGCCCGGGCGATGATCGCGAAGCCCATGGAGCTCACATCCACCAGCGCGCACCCGGCCTCGCCGTTGACGTCGGCCTCGACCTCGGCCGACACCGTCGAAATGCGGTAGAACTCGCGCTCTTCGGCCGACACGGGCTCGCCCGTCGTCACCAGTTCGACGACCAGCCGCGGGTCGGTCTCCAACACCGCGGCGACGCGGGCCGATTGCTGCACGAACTTGCGTTTCTGCTCGAAGAAGAGGGCGATGGGCTGATCGGCGCCCAGGGCGAAGCGGACGTCGCCGAAGGCCGCGGTCACGACCTCGCCCGTCGTCGCGGCCACGGTGCCGCGGTGCAGGACACGGGCGCCGGCTTTGGTGGGGTCCTGGATGTGGATCTCGGTGTCCGTCGGAAGCATGCTCGACCTGCCTGGTTCGGAGTGGAATCCTCCCCCCGGAGGGGACTCACGGCGGGGCATGCTACCGGCACGCCACGAGAATGACCAGTCATAATCGTTGGAATCGGGTTTGGTTGATCCTATGGAAAACACATCCCGGCCTCGCGTCGTCATTCAACACCGGCTACCGGAACATCCGCTTGAGATCCCCCATGCTCTTCTGCTCCGCGGCGACCGGCGCCGGAAGGTATGGCTCGTACACGACCTCCGCCACCAGCCCGGGATCGTCCTGGACGTCATGGATCCACGCCGCGATGCTGTCCGCATCCGTCGTGCCCCACCAGTTGCCGCTGAAATCCAGGCCCTGGTCCGGGACGGTTTGGTACTGGACTTCTATGGTACCGATACCTGCTTTCAGGATGTGGTTGCCATGGAAGTCGGCGCTGGAGTTGGGTGCCTGAATCGTATAGTCACCGATGCAACGGAGGGTATTGCCGGTGCCGGTGAGGTGAGACCCATTGATTCTTATCGTGTGGATCGCTTGGTCCAGCATTCGGCAATCCCGAACCTCGATCGAACCACTACCATAGTTCGAGCCGCTAATCGCTGTATTCCCACCGTTTATCTCACATGATACAACTCTTAGATATGCTCCGTAATAGCTCTCAGCTGCTACTGTGAGATTGTCAAAGGAACATGACTCAACGAGAGTATCAGGATGGCGTTCCACATAAACTCCAGCTCCTGAAATCCCCCACCCCCCTGACTCGAAATGTGAGTTTCGAATCACGACTTTAGCACCGATATCCTCTCTGTAATAATTGATGGATATCCTCGACACCTGAAATTGGCATTCTTCAACAAGAACATCATGACCAATTTCGATATATATCCCTGTGTTCATATGATAGAACACGCACTCGGAAACTCGCCCCGTCTCGATGATATCCACTCCTCTGCTGCCGATATTCTCGAAACGCAGGTTCTCCAAATTGATCCACGTCGTCGACCGGGCGTTCGCGATCCCGATCCTCACCAAGCGATCATCGCTCTTCGTCGCCGGCCCCAGGATCACCGTCTCGTTGTCCATGCCGCGGATCGTCAGGCTGTCCACCGCGACGCCGACAATCACCTCCCAGCCGATATCCTGACCCGAGGGCTGGAAGGGATGGTACCCTTCGTACCTGCCCGGACCCACCAGAACCGTATCGCCCACGGCGCAGGCATCCACCGCAGCCTGGATGTCCATAAAATCCCCGGAGCCATCCTGCATGACAGTCCGGGTTATTGCTGAAGCTGGGACCGCGCCGAGGAGCAGGGCCAGGAAACAGGCGGTCAGGAAGCGAAGCGTCATTTCAGCAGCACCATTCGTTTCTGGAAGATCTTGGTATCCGTCGATAGCCTGGCCAGATACATGCCGCTGGCCACACGGGCGCCAGCATCATCCTGACCCATCCAGGTCGCTGTGTGTTCGCCTGACTCAAGGTCGTCATGCATCAGGGTCTTCACCTTCCGCCCTCGCAGGTCGTAGATCACTAGCTCAACATCCCCCGCAGCCGCCAACGTGAACTTCAGCTCTGTGCTCGGATTGAACGGGTTCGGGCTCGGGTCGAACAATTCCGTGTGCACGATCGGTATCTCGGGCCTCTGGAACATGATCCCGACGGCCCCGGACTTTGTCGTAGCCGGCACGGCTTCCAGCATCAAAGCGACATTCGTGCCCACCGCCGTCCATTCCTGCCCGTCGGTGCTGAGGTAGGCACAAGGGGCGCCCTCGGCGATCATGTAACCAATTCCAGGTCCCACGCCTGGCTCCGCAACGATCTCGTAAGGCGGAAGCTGCATGACGACGAAAAGGTCGCCGACATCGTTCAGGACGGGCACGGCGAGCGTCAACCCGGACCATGCCAACTCATCGCCGGAAACGTCGACTCCGAGCTGGGCGGTCACGCCAAGATCCGGGCTGCCGTCATCGGCCGCCGCCGCCAGGAGCACGGTCGGAAAGACGGTGGCCGCGTCGTTATTATACCATGCCACGCCGCCGATCAGGACGCTATCGGGCAGGGTGGAGCGGACGGCGATGTAGCTGGACTGCTCCACGGGGGTGAGGCTGAGGACACCAGAAGGTGCGGCATCCTCTGCGAGAAGGGCGCCGCCTGCGAGAATCAGGATCACAAATGAGACGATCATGGTCTTCATAGCGTCACTCCTCGAAAAAGATATCGTCGATGCAGGCGCGGACCCGGATCTCTCGGGTCTCGGTCGCGAACGTGCCGGCCGTGGTGAAGCACTCCGCGGTGGCCTGGTAGCGGCAGGTAGGCAGACAGGAACCGTGGTACTCGAACCGGTGGTGATAGCCCTGGGCGTCCTTGGTCACGATGTAGTCGGCATTCGGACTGCCAGGGACCAGGTACGCGGGGAAGACGTCGCAGCCGCCGCCGGTGACGTCGGTAAGAAGGATCCGGGTCCGGGCGATATCCACCGCATTGGTCGTGCGCCACTGGAAGACCAAGTCGAGCCCGCTTGAGGGTTGGCTGATATAGCTCGCCGAGAAGCTGTTGACCGTGTAGGCGGGAGCGACGGAGTCGGACACGGTGACCACTTCGCCCAGAACCGGGGGGAAGTCCTGGGCGGTCCCATCCGGCCAATAGACGTGGGCAGTGGTGAGAGCTTTGTCCGGCCCGACGCCCACCGTGATCACACCCTGGGAGTCGCTTCCCAGCCCCCAGCTCGAAGTCACCGCCCGACGGACCGTCCGCTCCGTGAACACGAACTCGACAATCGCCCCGAGAGCGGACACGTTGGTACCGCCATCTCCGACCAGCCGGACGCCGTACCAGCGGGACAGCGGTTCATCAGGGCTCCCGGTGGCGATGCTACGGTTCTGGAGGAAGAACCGATCGCCGCCCGCGGAGGGTTTCCCCAGATAGAGGTCGAGATCTCCGTCCGTGGTGGCGTCGACCGCCTGGGCCGTGAAATGCGGCCCGGGATCGGAAAGACCCGACCAGATCGTGATAATTACTTGGTGGGGAGGGCTATTCAAGAATTGTCCTTAGCGGCGAGCTTCAACCTGGTTTCCTGAACTGCTCCCCTCTCCACTCGGAGAACGATTCCTTCAACCGATTCCGCTGATACTTCCCCGTGCTCGTCACCGGCACCTCCGTCCCGAACACGACCACCTTCGGGCGCTTGTGATGGGGCAACGCTTCCCGGCACGCCGCGAGGATCCCCTCGGCGTCCTCCACCGCACCCTCCTCCATCACCACGTAGGCCCCGATCTCCTCCCCGTACATGTCGTTCTCGAACCCCACCGACACGCCGGCCTTCACCCCGGGAAGGTTCATCAGCACCTCGTCGATCTCCAGGGGCGACACGTTCACGCCGCCGCGGATGATCAGCTCCTTGAGACGGCCGGTGATGAAGAAGTAGCGACGGCCGTCCGGATGACCCGGACCCGGCAGCCAGAAGCCCTCGTCCCCGCTGCGGAACCAGCGGTGGGCGAAGGCGTCGGCGTTGGCCTCGTCGTTCTGGAAGTAGCCCGCCATCACGTTGTGGCCGCGGATCACGATCTCGCCGCGTTCGCCGGCGGGCACGTGGCCGCCGGCATCGTCGTGGATGTCCATGTCGTTGGCGGGAATCGCGCAGCCGATCGAGGGGAAGCCGTGATCGCCCAGCCAGCCGCGGTGGGCCGTGTCGTCGAGGTCGACGGGCAGGAAGCACGAGTAGCACGTGGTCTCGCTCAGGCCGTAGCCGTGCACGATGCGCAGGCCGAAGCGGTCCTGGAACTGCAGGGCCAGCTCCACGGTCAGCGGTCCGGCGCCGCAGATGATGTGGCGGAAGGCCGACAGGTCGAGGCCCTCGGCCGTGACCCCGCCCTGCAGCAGGAACGACAGCAGCGTCGGCACCACGCTCACCACGCCGATGCGCTCGGCGGCGAGACGCGGCAGGAAGCGGTCGGTCTGGAACTTGCGGCACAGCACCGCGGTGCCGCCGTAGGCCAGGGGCGTCACGAGGGTCACGACGGTGCCGTTGACGTGGTGAATGGGCAGCACGCACATCATGCGTTCGCCCG
>ERZ889078.375-NODE-375-length-40447-cov-23.247277_pt1 | contig 40447 bp, 28 predicted proteins | sample MGYA00521266_ERZ889078 | MGnify/ENA primary metagenome ERZ889078 (study PRJEB32303, sample SAMEA104408618) | aquatic metagenome | biome: Brackish water; feature: Pelagic; material: water | place: Baltic Sea | collected 2014-06-16T06:34:00 | depth 76,534 m ... | reverse complement strand
GGATTTTGAATCCGCTATGTATACCGTTCCATCACTCTGGCAAGTTGTAACATTGGAAACTAAGATTGTGATTATAATGAGTGTTTACTTAAAGGATTGTAAATTATACCAATCCATTTAAAAGAAATGGCGTTTTGCCGATTTTATCGGATATAATAAAATAATTTTCGACGGAGGAATATCATGCGCGTAACGAACAGTATGTATTATGACAATTTGTACGGTACAAACAATTCCAAATTAAGCAAAAAACTTTTTGACGTAAACAAGCAAATAGCTTCTGGACTTAAGATTCAGTACGCGAGCGACGACGTTTCAACCTTTACTCAAACTATGCGCCTCGATAACGAGATAACCGTCTTGGGCCAAGTGAAGAAAAGTACGGAAAGCGCTTACAAGATATCCAATCAAACGGATGTCGTTATGAATGAATTCTCTAACACCATGAACCGAATGAGAGTTCTTTTCGTAAGCGCTTCGAACGCCTCAAACAGCGAAGCTTCTCGAAACGCCATTTCCGGAGAATTGAGAGGATTGGAGAGTCATCTTAAAAATTTGTCCAATACTTCCATAAATGGGCAGTTTCTGTTTTCGGGTTCCGCGGTCGACACAAAACCTATCGCCGACGATGGAACGTATTTGGGCAACGACCAATCGCTTAAAGCCTTTCTCGGATCAAACGTTCAACAGCGCTACAACTTACCTGGATCGGATCTTTTTTTGGGCGAAGAGATACGCGTTAATAGAGAGATCGTCTCGAATGTCGTAAACAGCAGTTTGACCGCTCAATACCCGGACTTTACCGACCCAACCGTTCTTGGCACGGAAAATATTCCTATTACCGCGGATAGCGTCATTCGCGACTTGATGGGCGATAACGACAACGCTTCTAGCGGCGCCGACAATCATTTTTATCTCAGGGGAGTTAAAAGCGATGGAACGGCGTTTAGCCAAGATATAAAAATGAAAGACGGGGACAAGGTCTCCGAGTTGCTTAAAAATATAGGCGACGCTTACGGCAATACGACCAATCTGAACGTAGTGAACGTCAGTCTAAATAGTTTTGGACAAATCGTTATAGAAGACAAACTCAAAGGCTCTAGCAAGCTTGATTTTCATCTAACCGCGGCGGTTGATTACGCGGCGACCGATACCAATGGAGATGGTGCCATCGATAGGGACGCGGCCAACATAAGCGACGCGATATATGGCGTCGCGAACTCCGGTCAAATTGACAATTTGAAATATGGCGAAACGAACTTCAATAGCATTGTTAACGGGACAAGCCAAGCGGCAAACAGCAACCTTTACGTGAAAAGTTTTACGCAGTCTTCGTATGAGGCCGCCAACGCTTATACTCCCGTGCTTAAAAGTACAACTTTTACCGCAAGTCCAACGGTTGCGAATGGTGATTCTTTTGTATTTTCAACAGTGGACGCAGGCGGTATCACGACAAATTATCCCGCTTCAATATCTCCTGGCGATTACAGCGCGTTGAAAACGGCGGTGGATAATGCTGGCGATTTTATAGTAGGAATAAACGGGGATACTCTTACATTTGATATAACGGCCCAAGGAGCGGCGAAAAATCTTGTTTCGTCGTCTTTAACAAATAATTTAACAGCCGTCGCCTCAACCTCTACTAACAGCGTTTTAGCGGACGATATATATTCAATCGCGTACGACAGAACCCAGTTTGCGAAAACGGGTTCCAGTTTAACTTCGGACGTATCGCAAGCGCTTAAGGGAACCAACGCGTTCGCGACTCCGTCGACATTGATTTCCGAAGTCGCGGACTTATCCCAAGGAACGGCTGGCACGCTAGACGGCACAAGCTTTAGATTGTCCGGAAAAGATATTAACGGTAACGCTTACGACGCTCAAATAGATTTTAAAAGCGCGACCAATGGCGGTTCTAGTTTTACTTTGAATGGCGGAGCGACAAATTTTTCAATATTTGATATGAGTTCGACTAGAGCGGCGGTTGACGCCGATAAAATGACGTATCGGCAGTTGATGGACGTAGTAAATATGGTTGTCGCGAATCAAGTTCCTTCCTCAAATACGTCGACCGCTTACGATAAGGCGATAGACGATTCTCTTTTGTCCGGAAACACTTTTTTAACTTATGATGGGAAAATGAGCTTCGGAGAGTTGAATTCTTCAGACACTAAAGCCAGTATATCTTTGCACGACGCGAGCAGCGGAAAAATAGGTTCCGACGAGTCCGTAATGACCTTCAACTCAAACAACGCGCTAACGATTCGCGATCCCAAAACCGACTTTTTCAAGTCGATAGACCAGATGATTCAATCTGTGGAGGAGTACAAAGAGTATCCCGACGCTTCCAGCGGCGATAAAAGAGGCGTCGGTATGGAAAACGCCATCAAAATGATGGACGATTTGTTTGAGCACGTCAATAGATCTCACTCTATCGTGGGCGCGCAATCAAACACATTGACAAGGGCATTGGAAAGAACCCAGCTTTTGGAAATCAGCGCTATGACGCTCCGATCTTCCACGATAGACACCGATTTGGCGGAATCCTCTTTGCGTCTAACTCAGTTGAGTATGAACTATCAAGCGATGTTGTCCACGGTTGGCAAAGTTTCCCAATTAAGTTTGGTGAATTACCTCTAAGAGAACAATTTTTGCTATACTTCTTTTATATTTAATAAAGGCAGTTATAGTTTGAAAGAGACCCTGTTCATCACAATTTTTAGCGTTTTTATCTATCTTGGAATTTCCACTATCTTTAGTGAAAGCCCTTTAATGGGCAGTTATGGATTTATTTTCGCCTCGCGCAATCAACATTATTTTGGATACGTGTCTTTCGCATATCTACTTTTATTGCTGATTCCACTATATTTTTTATACGAAAATACAAATTTCAACTTCAGAAAAGCGCAGATTGGCGTCGCCTCTATTCTAATCTTTTTTTCCTCCCTTTTGTTTCAAGCTTTAATGGTGCAAAATGATTTCAGGGGAAAGTTCGGCGCCGATTTCGTTGATTTCTTGTCGCCGTATATAGGCCTTTTTGGGTTGTGGGTGTTTTGGTTTATGATCACCTTGCTAAGCATAGTGGTTTTGCTTGACAGAAGTACGTCCCAAATCATCGATATCGTTTATGGCGTTATTAAAGCCAAAGTCGCGCAAATTGCAAAAACCGAGAGTCAAGTTCCAGCAAAGACTCAAGCGGCGACTAAAAAATCGATTACCATGGAAGCGCTTAGGGAACGAAAAAAAGCCAAAGAGAACAAGTCCTCGAAAGAGCGAGCGTTCGACATTGACGACATGATAGACGAACCCTCTTATTTGCGAAAAAACAACGCGGGTCTTGCTGAAAATGAAAATACGCTAGAGAGCGAGGAAGTGGTGGAAACGGTTCAAGAACAAACAAAAGAGGAATCTCACACTATTTTAGATTTGGTTTCGCGCGTAAAAGAGCAGAAGAACGCGCTCATTGTCGACGAGCTCGAAGAAAACACGAAGCTATTGGAGAGCATCGAAAAAGGAACGGTCGAAAAACCTAAAAATTTCACTCTTCCATCCGTAAATTTTTTGCAAAAACCAGACAAAACGGCACACACCGTCGACGAAATTGAAGTTGACGATAAAATCCGCTACCTCATAGAGAAATTGGCGCATTTTAAAATCGACGGAGACGTAGTCCGCACCTACGCCGGTCCGGTCGTTTCGACGTTTGAGTTCAAACCCGCCGCAAACGTGAAAGTAAGCAAAATCTTAAATCTTCAAGACGATTTGGCCATGGCTTTAAGCGCCGAGACGATTCGTATCCAAGCGCCGATTCCAGGCAAAGACGTCGTGGGCATCGAGATACCAAACCACGAAGTGGACACTATTTACATGCGGGAGCTTCTCGACTCAAAGCTATTTAAAGAGTCAAAGTCTCCGCTCACGCTCGCGCTAGGAAAGGACATAGTCGGAAAACCGTTCATCACCGACCTTAAAAAACTTCCACACCTGCTAATCGCGGGAACCACAGGAAGCGGTAAAAGCGTCGGCATAAACGCGATGATACTTTCTCTTCTTTACAAAAACTCGCCCGACCAGCTTCGAATGCTTATGATAGACCCGAAAATGCTGGAATTTTCCATATATAACGATATTCCCCACCTCCTAACTCCCGTTATAACAAAACCGAAACAGGCCATAGTCGCTCTGAGCAACATGGTTTCGGAAATGGAGCGCCGCTACGAACTTATGGCTGAAACGCGGACTAAAAATATTGAAAACTACAACGATAAAATCAAAAAAGAGGGCGGAGAGCACTTTCCGTACATAGTCGTAATCATAGACGAGTTGGCCGACTTGATGATGACGAGCGGAAAAGAGGTGGAACACTCGATAGCTCGTTTGGCTCAGATGGCTAGAGCTTCGGGCATTCACCTTATAGTAGCGACCCAAAGACCATCGGTGGACGTCGTTACGGGACTTATTAAAGCGAACTTGCCGTCTCGCATATCTTACAGAGTGGGGCAAAAAATTGATAGCAAGATTATTTTGGATCAGATGGGAGCCGAGTCGCTTTTAGGGCGAGGAGACATGCTTTTCACCCCTCCTGGGGCCACTGGGCTCGTGCGTTTGCACGCGCCTTGGACGACGGAAGAAGAGATAGAAAAAATAGTTAATTTTATAAAATCTCAAAGAGCGCCAGATTACAACAAAAGCTTTTTGATCGAAGAAAACGAAACTCAAGGGGGCTCTTCTAGCGATAGCTACGAAGAGTTGGACTCATTGTACGACGAAGCGAGAAGCGTCGTGCTTACGGATAGAAAAACTTCCATATCGTACCTGCAAAGAAAGCTGCAAATAGGCTACAACCGTTCGGCCAGAGTCATCGAGCAGCTAGAAAACGAAGGCGTTCTTTCGGCTCCAAACACCAAAGGAATACGAGAAATATTGTGATTCTAAAACCGCATTTTCTCTTTACTCGCTACAAAAACTCATTTAGCGTCAAAGTAAAAAACCTCGAAAAGCTCACAGTCGCGCAAATACAAGCGATTGAAGAGTTCGTAAGAGAGAGAAAAGGCGTTTTTGACTTTAACGCCTACTCGTTCGTCATTCAAAAGAGATTGGAATTCAACGCTTTTGCGGCGCTGCTTAAGAGCGTCAATCTGAACGCTTTTTGCGAAGAGAATATCCCAGAAGAAAAATTCTACAAAAGAGTGGGGTTTGGACAGTATAAAGGCATGCGGTACGACGAACTTCCCGATTCGTATCTTCAATGGCTCAAAAGCAACTACAGAGGGTATGAAAAAGAAGACATTGCCGAAGAGCTGAAAAAAAGAAACCTCTGACTTTAAAATACGTTACCAAGCTATACGCTATTTATGAAATATTTTTTATTGCGTTTAGTTTGGTAACGTAAATATTTTTGCTTGCATATCTTTTGCTATAATAATTCAAAATTAAATATACAGGAAGACGTATGGCATTTATTGAAGATTATAAGGCGCATGTTGCCGAGAGAAAAACGCTTGGAGTTCCACCACTCCCACTTTCCGCCGAACAAACGGCGGAAGTTATAGAATTAATCAAAAGTAATTGCACTGATGAATTATTGGATTTGTTGACAAATAGAGTTTCTCCCGGAGTCGACGACGCGGCTTACGTCAAGGCGGCCTTTTTGAAGGATATCGCGGCTGAGAACATAGCTTTGGAGGCGATTTTTCCAGAGCAAGCGGCGCAAATGCTAGGTATGATGCTTGGCGGCTACAACGTCAAGCCTTTGATCGACTCGCTTAGTTCGAACAACGACAAGGTTGTGGCGGCCGCTATAGAAGCGCTTTCTCGCACTTTGCTCGTTTACGACGCTTTTAACGACGTTGAAGAGCTTCACAAAGCTGGAAACGCGGCCGCTACCGAAGTTATGACTTCATGGGCGAACGCAGACTGGTTCACTAGCAAACCAGCGCTTGCCGACGAGATTACGGTAACCGTTTACAAAGTTCCCGGCGAAACCAATACGGACGACTTGTCTCCGGCTTCGGAGGCGTTCACTCGTTCGGATATCCCTCTTCACGCGAACTCCATGCTTGTTTCTAAAATGGAAGACCCAATCAACACTCTTAACAAACTCAAAGAATTGGGCAATCCAATCGCTTACGTTGGCGACGTCGTTGGTACGGGTAGTTCAAGAAAGTCTGGCGTAAACTCGGTTCAGTGGCACATGGGCGAAGACATTCCCGGCGTTCCAAACAAGCGCACCGGCGGCGTCGTTCTTGGCGGAATAATCGCGCCTATTTTCTTCGCCACTTGCGAAGATTCTGGAGCGTTGCCATTGGAGCTTGACGTCAACGACATGGAAACCGGGGACGTGGTCACTATCTATCCATACAAGGGCGAGGCTCACAAAAACGGCGCTAAAATAGCCACGTTTAAACTAAACCCAAACACAATAACCGACGAAGTGCGCGCTGGCGGCCGTATTCCGCTTATCATCGGTCGCGGTTTGACTTCAAAAGCTCGTGGCGTTTTAGGCATGGGCGCTTCTGACATTTTCTTGACGGCCGAGCAGCCAGCCGATAATGGCAAAGGCTACACTCTAGCGCAAAAAATGGTTGGAAAAGCTTCCGGCTTGGCTGGCGTTCGTCCAGGCATGTACGTTGAGCCTGAGATGTCAACGGTTGGTTCCCAGGACACAACCGGTCCTATGACTCGAGACGAAATTAAAGAGCTCGCCGCGCTTGGCTTCAACGCGGACTTGGTTATGCAATCTTTTTGTCACACCGCGGCGTACCCAAAGCCATCCGACGTGATTATGCACCACACTCTTCCAGATTTCATCTCCAACCGTTCCGGCGTCGCTCTTCGTCCAGGGGATGGAGTTATCCACTCTTGGTTAAATAGAATGGTTCTTCCAGACACCGTTGGAACGGGCGCCGACAGCCACACTCGTTTTCCTCTTGGGATTAGTTTTCCAGGCGGTTCGGGAGTCGTCGCGTTCGCCGCGGTTACTGGGTCAATGCCTCTAACTATGCCAGAGTCCGTTCTTGTTAGATTCTCAGGGGAAATGCAACCGGGAATCACTCTTCGCGACCTTGTGAACGCCATCCCGTACCAAGCTATTCAAGAGGGTCATTTGACCGTTGAGAAAAAAGGAAAGAAGAACATCTTCGCCGGTCGTATCTTAGAGATTGAAGGTTTGCCTGACTTGAAAGCCGAGCAGGCGTTTGAGCTTTCCGACGCTTCCGCCGAGCGTTCCGCAGCGGCTTGCACCGTTCTTTTAAACACGGCTCCAATCGAAGAGTATCTCAAATCAAACGTGACGCTTCTCGAGTCGATGATAGCCGATGGCTACGAAGACAAGCGCACGTTGCAAAGAAGAGTTGACAAAATGAAAGGGTGGTTGGCGAATCCAACTCTCATGAAGCCAGACGCCGACGCGGAGTACGCCGCGGTTATCGAGATAGATTTGAACGCGATTACCGAGCCGATTTTGGCGTGTCCAAACGACCCTGACAACGTTAAGTTGTTGAGCGAAGTCGCCGGCGAAAAAATCGACGAAGTGTTCCTCGGTTCTTGTATGACCAACATTGGCCACTATCGCGCGGCTGGAGAAGTTATGCGCGGCGAAAGCGCCGTCGCCGTCGAGAAGTTTTGGATCGTACCGCCGACTCGCATGGACGAGCAACAACTCATAAACGAAGGTTATTACGAAGTGTTTCAGGCGATTAAGGCGCATACGGAAGTGCCAGGATGTTCTCTTTGCATGGGCAACCAAGCGAGCGCTCGCGTAGGTTCCACCGTGTTTTCCACATCAACAAGAAACTTCGACAATCGTTTAGGAAAAGGCACTCAAGTTTATCTTGGTTCCGCCGAGCTTGCCGCGGTGTGTTCCAAACTTGGCCGCATCCCTACGGTGGAAGAGTATATGAGCATAGTTCCAGCGAAACTCGCGGGAAAAACGGACACCGTTTACAAGTATCTCAACTTCAACGAAATCGCGAACTACCATTTGGAAGATCGCAAAGTGGCGCAAGAGAAATACGGCATCACAATCAAAGCCGTATAGTTTTAAAACAAACGCGACGACGCTCTGCCGCCGTCGCGTTTCTCGCTCAAAAACCTTAATTTATCCTCCAAAACAAACCCTAAACATATTTAGCTATAATTCCATAAAATATTTTTCTAAAGGCAAACAATGGGATTAGCAATCGGTCTAGTGGGACTTCCAAACGTAGGCAAATCAACGACTTTCAACGCGCTGACGAAAGCGCAAAACGCGGAGGCGGCAAACTATCCATTTTGCACCATTGAGCCAAACAAAGCGGTAGTTCCAGTTCCAGACAAAAGACTCCAAGCGTTGGCTAAAATCGTTAAACCGGAACGCGTTCAGTACTCGACTTTGGATTTCGTCGATATCGCCGGTCTCGTCAAAGGGGCGTCCAAAGGGGAGGGGCTTGGAAACAAATTTCTTTCCAACATCCGCGAAACGGAAGTTATACTTCAGATAGTGAGATGTTTTCATGATGACAACATAGTTCACACCGAAGGCGCGATCGATCCATTGAGAGACGTTGAAATCATCGAAGGCGAGCTTATTTTGGCCGACATAGAAGTGTTGTCAAATAGAATTGAAAGACTGAAAAAACAAGCCAGAACCGACAAGAACGCCAAAGCCGTTTTAGACGTCGCGGAAGAGCTGTTGGAATTTTTGGGAGATGGGAATCTCGCTAGAAATTACAATAAAACCGATAGCGAAGAGTACGTTCAGCTTGTAAACGAAGTGAGATTTTTAACGGCTAAAGAAATCATGTACGGCGCGAACACTGACGAAGAGGGCCTTTTGGAAGACAACGAATACGTATTGGCTCTAAGAGATCACGCGGAGAAAAACAACTGCGAAATTATAAAACTATGCGCTAAAATCGAAGAGGAGCTAATCGGACTTGACGATGAGGAAGCTCAAGAGTTTTTGACGGATTTGGGCGTTGAAGAGTCGGGCCTCGAGCAAATCATACACAAAGGCTTCCACAAGCTAGGTCTTATGAGCTACTTTACCGCAGGAGTCAAAGAAGTTCGATCGTGGACGATCAAACAAAACTCGACCGCTCCTCGAGCGGCGGCGGCCATTCACAACGACTTTGAAAAAGGTTTCATTCGAGCCGAAGTTATCGCTTACAAAGACTTTATAGAGTTAGGCGGCGAAGCGAAGGCGAAAGAAGCTGGCAAAATGAGACTTGAGGGCAAAGAGTACATAGTGCAAGACGGCGACGTCATGCACTTTAGATTTAACGTATAAGACTAGAAGAGAGGTTGCACGAAAGGTATAACCTGTTTCTTGCGGCTTAAAACGCCGTCGAGCCAAACTTGATTGTTTTGCAGTTTCTTTCCAAACGCGGCTTCGATTTTACTATCATCGTCGCTGACGCACAAAAGCAAAGATCCTTCTTTCATAATGTCCGTCAGAAGCGTCATCATCGTGTGCAGACCGTCCTCTTCCTTCATTTTTTTCATATCTTCTAGCAACTCCTCTTTTCTGTCGTCAAGCGCGGATATATCTATCATCTCGAGTTGATTCACTCCAACCATCGCTCCATTCATGTTGAAGGGTTTGTAGTCTCTTGTGTTTAGCTCGCGGGCGGTTGAACCGTTTACTGCGGATTTGACTATGAACATTTCCATCGCGAGAGCTTTGTAGTCTTCGATATCGGCGATTTGAGCGAGCTCCTTAACGGCTTTGGTGTCCACTTTCGTGCAAGTTGGCGATTTGAAAATAACCGTGTCGCTCAAAATAGCCATCATCATCATACCCGCGATGTCTTTTGGAATTTTAACGCCGTAATGGTCGTAGGCTTCTTTTATGACGGTGTTTGAGCATCCGACGGGGCGTATCCAAGCTTCCAAAGGAGTGTCCGTCGTCAAATCGCCAAGTTTGTGGTGGTCGAAAATTCCGAGAATCGTGGCCTCGTCGATATCGTCTTGAAAGTGGATTTTATCCGTAGAGTCAACTATGTAAACAGTTTCTCCAGCCACCGAAGTTTTAAGCTCGGGCAACTTTCCTCCAAACTTGTTTAAAATAAATTCCGTCTCTGCGGAGATATCCCCTTGACGAGCGGGAACGCAATCTTCGGCGAGTTGATTCTTGAGGTATGAAAGCGAAATAGCGCCTACGATGGAATCGCTATCGGGGTTTCTGTGTCCAAAAACGTATGTTGACATTTAAAAGCCTTTGTATTTTTTTCATAATTATACACAAGTTTTTCTATAAACTCTTTTTTGCTTAGATTTAATTTTTATTTGCAGAAAAACTATGTATAATGATTTCGTCTTTGACACGGCGTTTCAAGTATTCGAAATTATCTATTTAACTTCTCAATCTACTCAACTGCAAAACCTGCTTGCGAATTTTCACTTAAATTATAAACATTTAAACATTTAAACGATACAATACAGCACCTGTATTCTAAATAGACTAAGTTACTTTAAAAAGAGCTTAAATTTAAGAAGAGTTTATGTAAAATTTATGATTTTAGGAGTGAAGATGATTGGACAACATGATTTATTACGATCATTTAGAGATAACTGTGGGTTCGGCCTTGTAGCCAATATAAAAAACAAACCTTCGTACCAAGTCTTGGATGACGCGATTACCGCGTTGGAACGAATGATGCACCGCGGAGCGGTCGCCGCCGATGGTAAAACAGGCGATGGAAGCGGATTGCTTTTTTCTATGCCGGAAGAGTTTATGCGCAACGTCGCCGAATCCAGTGGCGTCGAATTGTCTAAGCAATTTGGAGTGGCTTCCGTATTTGCGAGAGATATAAAACATTTAGAGGTACTTGAGGACACATGCCACAAAAACGACCTCAAAGTGGTGCTTCGTCGCGAAGTTCCGATCGACGTTAACGCGCTTGGCGAACAAGCCATGGCTACGCTGCCGAAAATCACGCAACTTTTCATAGTTCCAAACTCGCTTATGGCTACGAATCGATTTGACGCTCTTTTGTACCTTTCTCGCAAGGAGTGCGAGCATAAGCTTACCGGGGAGAGAGATTTCTATATCTCTTCCATGAGCTCGAAAGTTCTTTCGTACAAAGGGCTTGTGATGCCTACGCACATTAAGGAATTCTACAAAGACTTGCAGGACGAAAACTTCAAAATCTCTTTTTCGCTCTTTCACCAAAGATTCTCGACAAACACTTTGCCCGAGTGGCGTTTGGCTCAGCCATTTCGAGCGGTCGCTCACAATGGAGAGATTAACTCCGTCGAAGGCAATCGCATTAACGTTGAAATCAAATCCGAATCAATCAAATCGGAAGTGTTTACGAACGAAGAGATACAAAGAATTCTTCCAATCTTGCAACTCAATTCGTCAGACAGCGCTTCCGCGGACAACTTTTTCGAGTTTCTAATCGTAAACGGCATGGATTTCTTTAAAGCCGTTCGCGCCGTTATCCCTTCGGCTTGGCAAAACGCTCCGCACATGGATCCCGAGCTTCGCGCGTTTTACGAGTACCATTCAACCGTGTTTGAGGCATGGGACGGTCCGGCCGCGTTTAGCGTCACGGATGGCCGCTATATTGGCTGCGTATTGGATAGAAATGGTCTTCGCCCTTCGAAGTACGTTATCACAAACGACGACAACCTTCTTATCGCGAGCGAATACGGCGTCGTGGATATTAAAGAAGAAGATATCAAAGAGAGAGGTCGCCTTCAATCGGGAGAGATGTTGGGACTCGACCTTAAGTTTGGCAAAGTGCTTAAAAACAAGGAAATCGACGACTATCTGAAAAGCACCAACCCTTATATGAAGTGGCTGAATGAGCATATGGTCTATCTTCAAGAACACGTTGAAGAACAGTACGCTTCGTCCAAAGACATTGACGTGGACAATCTCGTAAAAAGACAAAGATACTTCAACATAACGCAAGAAGTGGTCGAACAAGTGATAGAACCTATGATAATCGAAGGCAAAGAGGCCGTCGGTTCGATGGGCGACGACACTCCTTTGGCGGCGTTTTCAAACAAACAAAGAAATTTCTCCGACTATTTTAAACAAAAATTCGCGCAAGTGACAAATCCGCCAATCGATCCAATTCGTGAAAAAGTGGTCATGAGTCTAAATACGGGTTTTGGCGAAATTCACAATATTTTGGATGAGATTCCAACTCACGCTCAACGATTGAAGTCTATTTCACCTATCATTACGAGCGAAAAGCTTGTCGTTTTAAAATCCTTTGGAGATAAAAAATCTCCTCGTTATCAAGCTTTTTATCAAAACGCCACGTTTTCAACCGCGTATCAAAGCGATTTGCAAGGCTCGCTTGCCGCTTTGGTGGCTACGGTGATTGGTTCGGTCAAAAACGATGGAACGAGAATCATTATTTTGGACGATGAGGAATTGTCAAAAGAAAATAAAGTTATTCCAATGGCGATGGTCGTTGGACGACTCAACAGCGCGCTGCTAAAAGCTAAAATACGCCATCTCATTTCTATGATATGCGTAACTGGAGAAGTCGTTGACGCGCATGGCGCCGCGGTTCTTATAGGCTACGGAGCTAGCGCTATTTTCCCTAATTTGCTTTTCACCACGGTCGCGCGTCAGTTGGAATCGTCGAAAACCATAAATATGGAATGTTCGGAAGCTTTTAAATCGGTTCACACCGCGATGAATGGCGGTATTTTGAAAATAATGTCAAAAATGGGAATCGCGACAATCGCGTCTTATAGAAATTCCGGTCTTTTTGACGTCATCGGTCTTAGCGATGAAATCTCAAGGGATTGTTTCGAAACTTCTCACAACGTCATTCCGGGACTAAGTTACGATGATATCGACGAAAGACTTTCAAAATATCACAAAGACGCGTTTAAAGACAATGGTTTCAATAAAATATTTCCTCTCAACATAGGCGGATATTATAAATTTTACAATGGTCAAGAGCATCACGATTTTGGACCAGACGTAATCCACGCTATTCATGGAATGGCGGCGAGTGGCAAAAAAGAAGATTTTGATAAGTTTAAAAATCTTGTGAACAAACGCGGACTTAAATTTATTCGCGATTTCTTTGATCTTAGATCAGATAGAAAAGCTATTGATATCAGCGAAGTCGAGCCAAAAGAGGCGATATTTAAGAGGTTCGCTTCGGCGGCGATGAGCCTTGGCTCGATATCTCCCGAAGCGCACGAAACCGTCGCTATGGCGATGAACGCTATTGGCGCGCAATCGAACTCTGGAGAGGGCGGCGAAGACAAAGCTAGATTTGGAACGAATAGAGTTTCCAAAATAAAACAAGTCGCGTCGGGACGCTTCGGCGTCACCCCTGCGTATTTAAGAAGCGCGGAAGAGATTCAAATTAAAGTCGCTCAGGGCGCGAAACCAGGCGAGGGCGGTCAACTTCCAGGTCACAAAGTGACGGCGTTGATCGGAAAGCTTCGCCATACGATTCCGGGCGTCACTCTTATTTCGCCACCACCGCATCACGACATATACTCTATTGAAGATCTGGCGCAACTTATTTTTGATTTGAAGCAAGTCAATCCCAAAGCCAGAGTCGCCGTGAAGCTTGTTTCAACAATTGGAGTTGGCACAATCGCCGCGGGCGTCGCCAAAGCGTACGCGGATAAAATAATCATTTCAGGCGGCGATGGCGGAACTGGCGCCGCTCCGCTCACTTCAATCAAATTTGCCGGAAATCCTTGGGAAATAGGACTTAGCGAAGCGCATAACGCGCTAAAAGCCAATAACCTCAGAGGACTAGTGGAAGTTCAAACGGACGGCGGACTAAAGACTGGTCTCGATGTTGTGAAAGCGGCTCTTTTGGGCGCGGAAAGCTACGCGTTTGGCACGGGCGTTCTCACTATCGTTGGTTGTAAAATGCTTCGCATTTGCCACGTTAACAAATGCACGGTGGGTATCGCCACTCAAAATGAGAAGCTTCGAAGCGAGTTTTTCAAAGGTCATGTCGATCAAGTTATCGCTTTCTTCACTCTTTTGGCGGAAGACATACGTTCCATAATGGCGGAACTTGGCTATAAAACTATGGAAGAAATGATTGGCCGTGTCGATTTGCTCAAGGTTTCTAACGACGAATTCGCCCAAAAGTTCGACTTTAGCTCCATCCTGCATCAAGAAGAGGGCGTCAACACTCATCAGCAACCGTTCAATCATCCATTCGACGACAATAGCTTTGAGAAGGACGTGCTCAAAGAGGCGTACGCCGCTATTAAACATCCCGAGCACCCTATTCGCATCAAGAGAGAGATAAAAAACGTTCATAGAAGTTTCGGAGCGCTAATAAGCGGCGAGATAGCCGAATTTTATGGCGACGAAGGCTTACAGTCGGGAACGATTACGATAAATCTTAACGGCGTGGCGGGACAAGCTCTCGGCGCGTTTTTGATACCGGGAGTGTCCATATACCTCGATGGCGTAGCGAATGATTACATAGCTAAAGGCATGCATGGTGGCAAAATAGTAGTCACTTCTAAAAACCAAGGCGAAAAGTTTGCCGCTGGCGGAAACACTTGTCTATACGGCGCGACCGGAGGCAAGCTTTACATATCTGGAAGCGTTGGCGAAAGATTTGGAGTGCGAAACTCTGGCGCGTTGGCGATAGTCGAAGGCACGGGCGACAACGCTTGCGAATATATGACTGGCGGTATCGTGGTTATTTTAGGAAAAACGGGCATAAATTTTGGAGCGGGAATGACGGGCGGTATAAGTTTCGTATATGACAGCGACCACACTTTTATAGAAAACGTCAATCACGAATTGGTTGAAGCCATTAGAATAGACACCGACGAAGGCGATGAGGCTCGACACTATCTAAAGCGCTTGCTAAAAGACTACTTGGTGGAAACGGGAAGCGAAAAAGCGAAAGAATTGCTTGAAAATTTTAGAGTCGAAGTAAGAAGTTTTTGGTTGGTTAAACCTAAAAACTTAACTAAACTACCTTTAAATATTGAAAAAGGAGATTAATAATGAGAGAATATTTAACAACTCAAAGAATAGACGCCAATAAAAGATTGGTGGTTGAGCGAGTGCGGGATTTTGGCGAAATTTATGATATTTTCGATTTAAAGGAAGCTTCGTCTCAAAGCGATAGATGCATACAGTGCGGCGATCCGTTTTGTCTAAACAAATGCCCGCTTCACAACTATATACCCCAGTGGCTAAAATCGGTCGCGGAGAAAGACTTGGAGTTCGCGTTTAAACTATCAAACGAACCTTCGCCTTTTCCAGAGGTTATGGGTCGCATATGTCCGCACGATAGACTTTGCGAGGGAGATTGCACTTTAAACGACGGTCATGGAGCGATAACTATCGGCTCTATCGAGACGCATATAACCGAAGCTGGTTTCAAGGCTGGGTACACTCCCGATTTTCCAGGGATAACTACCGATAAAAAAGTCGCCGTCATTGGAAGCGGCCCCGCCGGACTATCCGTTGCCACCTATCTTCTTAGATCTGGAATAGCGGTAACGATGTATGAAAGAACGGACAGGGCTGGAGGACTTTTGACTTATGGAATTCCCGGTTTTAAATTGGATAAAAAAATAGTGGAGCGTCGAATCTCTCTATTGGTTAATGCTGGTTTGGAGCTTACCCTTAATTGCGAAGTTGGAAAGGATAAAACGTTTGAAGAGATCGCGGACACTCACGACGCCGTATTTATAGGCGTCGGAGCCACAAAAGCGAAAAACGCCTCCTTAGTCGGCGAAAAAGCTCCAAACGTATACAAAGCGATGGAGTATCTTACGAATATTCAAAGAAAAAACTTTAAAACTCCATATGAGAAAAAGTTTGACTTTAAAGATTTGAACGTGGTCGTGGTTGGTGGCGGAGATACGGCGATGGACTGTTTGCGAACCGCCAAACGCGAGGGGGCTAGAAGTGTGACGTGTCTATATCGTCGTGACGAGCACAATATGCCTGGAAGTAAAAAAGAGTATAAAAACGCCATGGAAGAGGGCGTTAACTTCACGTTTCTTTCCTCTCCAAAAGAGATAATTTTAGATGAAAATGGAAACGCGATCGCGGTTGAGACGATCAAAACCATTCTTGGCTCCAAAGACGCGAGCGGACGTCAACGCATGGAAGAAGTGAAAGGAAGCGAAACTCGAGTAAAGGCGGATGTCGTTATAATGTCGCTTGGGTTCGATCCCGCGATTCCATCTTTTCTAGCGGAAAATGGAGTTGAGACGAATTCATGGGGTGGGATTGTTATTAACGAGGAGACTTATGAGACGACCACCGCGGGCATATACGCCGGCGGCGACTGTTTTCGTGGGGCGGATTTAGTCGTTACCGCGGCCCTCGATGGCCGAGAAGCGGCTAAAAGCATCGTTAATTCTTTACTAAAATAAAAACGAATTGACTCGCTTGTTATACTTGCGAGTCAACTTCTCTTCTTGCGCAAATTTACAATAATTCTTTAAAATAAACATAAATTTGATATAATCGCAAATTATTATATTACTGAAGGAATTCTCATGAATTTACTAAACCTCTTTACTAAACCTTTTGATACGAAACAACCCGTAAAAGCCGAGGCGTCGTCTCATTGGATTAAGTGTAAATCATGCAACTCTTTGATGTATCATAAAGAGGTTGAGAATCAAAGTTACGTATGTCCAAAGTGCGGTTATCATCTTCGCATTGGAGTTAAGGAGAGACTCGAATTATTAACCGATGAGGGTTCTTTCGTGGAATTTGACGCCAATTTGGCTCCCGTGGATCCTATCAGCTTTGTGGATCAGAAATCTTACAAAAAAAGAATAGAGGAAGCTTTCGCGAAAACTGGCAAAAAATCGTCAGTCGTCAGCGGTTCTTGCTCGATGCACGGAGTGCCGGTTCAATTGGTCATATTCGATTTCTCTTTTATGGGAGGTTCTCTAGGCTCCGTCGAAGGCGAAAAAATCGTTCGCGCGGTAAACCGCGCGATAGAGAACAAAGAGGGTCTCGTAATTTTAAGCGCGTCCGGCGGCGCTAGGATGCAAGAATCCACATTTTCACTTTTGCAAATGAGTAAAACCTCCGCGGCTCTCGCCAAACTCGCAAACAATCATCTTCCTTTTATATCCGTTCTCACCGATCCCACAATGGGTGGAGTTAGCGCTTCCTTCGCGAATTTGGGCGATATTATTATTGCAGAGCCAGGCGCGCTTATTGGCTTTGCCGGTCAGCGAGTTATCGAGCAGACCATCGGTTCGGAACTTCCAGATGGTTTTCAAAGAGCGGAGTTTTTACTTGAGCATGGTTCAATAGACATGATCGTAAATAGAAACGAGCTTAAAAAAACTCTATCCGATTTGCTAACCCTTCTAAAAGTTTAATATGAGACTATACGCGCTCTGCGATCAAGACGTCCTTGATAAAAAAGGCGCGTCTTTAGAGGATTTTCTGGAAATTGCCAATTCCAAAAAAGCGGAATTGCTGCAATATAGAAATAAATCCGCCGATATCGCGTTTATAAAACAACAATTGATAGCTATTAGAAAAAGCTACGATGGATTTTTGATCGTAAACGACGCCTACGAGCTAATTGAATTTTGCGATGGAGTCCATCTTGGCCAAGAGGATTTGAAAGCGATAGATTCAGACGTTCGAAAAGCCGTTGAAATCGTTAGAAGCGTGATCAAGGAAGATAAGATTTTAGGAATTTCCACTCATAACCAAGAGGAGGTTGTCGCCGCGAACGAAATGAACGTGAACTATATTGGTCTCGGCGCGTTTAGAGCCACTAGCACGAAAAAAGACGCGAATGTAATACTCGGAGACTCTCTGGACGAAATAGCCTTGAAAAGCAAGCATCTCGTAGCCGCCATAGGCGGGGTGAAACTAAGCGATACGTTCAAACACGTCACTTATCACGTCGTTGGCAGCGGTTTGGTAGAATAATAATATGCAGATAGATATAGTCTCAATAGCTAAAAAAGAAAATAGTATTTACGATCCGCTCTGTAGAAACTTAGAAAAAATGATTAGTCGCTTCGCAAAAGTTGAGGATTTGGAGATTTTCCCAAAAGACGTAGCGAAAGCGCACACTATTTCATCAGAAGCGGCGCAGCAGGCTTATTCAAAGGTCTTACTTCCTCATATAAGCAAGGGATTTAGCGTTATTTTGCATCCTGATGGAAAATTAATAGATAGTTTTGAATTTAGTAAGCTATTAAACGCTAAAATATCCATTAAATTTTTCATAGGCGGCGCGTATGGCTTTGAGAAAGATTTTTTGGGCAAAGGCGACGTTGTTATAAGTTTAGGTAAATTAACTTTGAGTCACAAGATAGCGAAGGTTGTTTTACTAGAGCAGATTTATAGGGGTTTCTCGATTTTGAGCAACCATCCATACCATAAGTAAAATAGAGACAAGGAAGCAGATTGCAAAATAGTGAATTAAAGTACTTTAAAGATATTTTAGAGAGTCGCAAAGAGCAGATTAAAAAAAATATTAACGGCGTTAATAGCGAGTTGGAACAACTCAACTCGTTAGAGTTGAACGATGAGGGCGATTACGCCTCGGTTAACAGCAACTCTATGGTTGAAAGCGCGATCGTTCTTCAGCAATCTCAAGAATTGAGAGAAATTGACGTTACATTGGGTAAAATAGCGAATGGCACTTATGGCGTTTGCGAGATGTGCGAAGACTCTATTAGTTTTCAAAGACTTAAGGTCAAGCCTCATGCGATATATTGCATCGATTGTAGAGAAATAGTGGAAAAATCTAAGTAAGGAACTTAATTATGTATATTAAAAGATATTCGATGGCGGCGTTCGCGCTAATGGCTTTGGTTGGTTGGTACGTTTACGCGTATTTGACGCATGAAACGATCTCTATAGATTTGTTTGGCGTTCCAATGCCATCGACGTCCATCGCATTGTTGGTTTTAGCGCCTGTTTTTATTTTATACGTCGGTAGCGTTCTTCATATGGCGTTTTATAGTATGCTCGCCAATCTTAAAATCCGCAAAACCGAAAAAGACTACGAAAAGCTTTTTGATTCTATTATTGACGCTTACTTAGGCAAAGCTGACAGAAAACACAATTTTAAAACGCCGACCTTTGAACTTTTTGGAAATCTCTTGGACAATAGCGTCGTTTTTCCAAGCAAAAAAATCGTTCTTAGCGCCGATGACGATAAAAGCAAAAAAGTAAACGCCGCTTTAACGACGATTGAAGATATCAAAAATGGCGAAATCGTAGACCTTAAAGCCTACTCTCTTTCGATGGACAACGAACTCGTTGTTCAGAACAATAGAAATATGTACAAAAAAGGGAATATTACTAGCGAAGACATACTTTCTCGTTCCAATAAATACGCCGAATCTTTATGCAAAGAAGTTTACGTTGATTACGTTAAAAACGCTTCGGTTGGCGCTATTGACAAATATAAAAAGTATTTAACGAAAAACGCTCTTTACGTTATATTGTCCAGAGTGAACGCGAACGAAAATACGTTGGAAATTTCAAACGAAGCGATTTTGACATTGTTGTCCGCTTTGGAATTCGATATGAAAGATTATTTGCATATCGCGTATATCACTTCTTCGGGAATGATTCCAGAGCAAAGAATAAAATTATTTGAAACGTTGAGCAATCAAAATGACGAAGCCACCGATGCCTATCTTTTCACGCTGTTCGATTTGGAAATGCTTTCTCCAGCTTACGCGCTGTTGGACATCTCGCAGCCGGACGAATATCTTAACTTTAAAGCCTACCGCGCGTTAAAAGAGTGCAATCAGCAATTCAGCATTGAACTGTTTATATAAAGTTTATGTCTAAAAAACTATCTTTCGACAATCCTCTCTATGTCCTAGCGCCGCTTGCCGGCTATACGGACTTGCCCTTTAGAAGCGTTGTCAAAAAGTTTGGAGCCGATCTGACCGTAAGTGAAATGATTAGCTCAAACGCCCTGGCGCATGGATCGAAAAAAACTCTTCATATGCTAGAAAAAAATCCCATCGAAGATCCATATTCCGTACAAATTTCTGGCTCTGACGCGGATACCGTACGCAGAGCGGTCGAAATTCTTAACGAACAAGAAGGAATCGACGTTATAGATTTAAATTGCGGTTGCCCCGTTCCAAAGGTTGTTGGACATGGCAGCGGCAGTTCCTTGCTTTTAAATTTGCCTCTTATGAGCGAAATAATTAGAACAATCAAACAAACGTCAAATAAAAACATGACAAGCGTTAAAATAAGACTCGGGTTTGAGAAAAAAAATCACATTGAAATCGCTAAAGCCGTTGAAGACGGCGGTGCCGATTTTATAGCCGTTCATGGTCGCACTCGCGCTGGAAAGTTCAAGGCGGAAGTCGATTACGACGCGATCAGAGAGATTAAAGAAGCGGTCTCCATTCCCGTAATCGCCAATGGAGATATAGACTCTTACTCTAAAGCAAAGTGGGTTCTTGAGCATACCGGAGCCGATGGAGTTATGATCGGTCGCGGCGCCGTTGGCGCTCCATGGATTTTCAATCAACTTCGCACGGGAAGGGAATATATAGATCAAAATCTAAAACATGAAATAATAATGGAGCACTTTGACAAAATGATAGAGTTTTACGGAGAGCCTGGCATACCAATGTTCAGAAAGCATACGCATACGTATTCAAAAGGTTATAGTGGCGCTTCAATCCTTAGAAACGACATCAATCAAATAGTCGATATAAAAGAGTATAGAGAAAGAATAGACTACTTTTTTAAAAATAGCGAGATGGTTTTATAATGTTGGATATTTCCAAGTCTATAAAAACTTTAAACAAAGACGATATAGCCGACAATATGTTGCATTACGGATACAACACTAAGCATTTGCTATCCTTGATTGACAGTGGCATGGAGTTGGACGACCCCTCATATATGAGCTCGTATCGTTCGTTTGAAGGCGAAGCGTATGAAAATTTCGTATACGAAAAGCTTCTAAGATACGCGGAGCAAAACGACTATATAGAAAAATTCGTTTTAAAAGGTTTTCATCAGAACAAATGCGTAGCGTACGCCAACACTCTGTCCATAAGCGAAAAAGAACAGATCGTTTACAGAACCAAAAGTCGCGAGATTAGCGAATTCGACGCGATGTTCGTCACCAAAAACAATGAACTCTATTTTGTTGAGATGACGCTTGTAAAATCCGTTTTAAAACTTAGACGTAGGCTCAGAAAGAAAAAAGCGCTTTTGGAGATAATCTTTCCAAATTACGTGGTCAAGGCTCTCATTATTTTAAATGAAGGCGCGACTGGAACGAAACAACTTCCCGATTATTGCAAGGTGTGGTTTACAAACGAGTATTCCGCCAGCGAGGTTTTGAAATATATCACTCAGCCAGTCGCCGAGAGAAAAGAGTTAGAGCCGAAAGATAAAAAATGGTCCGCAAAGATGATTGAGGCGCACACACTTAAACTCCATCCATTTAGGTACTACAATACTATGTCATGGATTACTAAAACCTTGCGAAGTCATAAAAAATACGTTGTCGATATGACTTTTTTAAACAATTATAAAATCCAGAGATATCACGATTTGTACAATAAATTTTATATTGGTTACGCAAAAGTTGAAAACGTAAGAGCGCTACTCGGACTAACGGATACTTATCCAGCTGACCAAAAAGTGGTTGTCGCGCTTGAAAAGAAGCACTCGGACGAAATCGTTGTGACGTACTATATTCAAAGGGCTCGCAAAAACTTGATTTTATACTCTTTCAATGATGACTCAAGCATTAGCAAAGAGAAAAAAGACCCATATGGCATCACCGTTACCGAAGTTTTTCATATAGCTAAACAAATGGACGATAGTTATGAGTTGACTACTCAAAACATAAACACCGTTGAAAAATTACTTAAAGAAAAGTTTGATAAAAACAGTTGATTTCGCCGCCTATGACTCGTAAATCATAGAGGCGGCCCTCTCTTTATAGGACTGAAGAGCTTCTTTGGAACTCTGAGAAGATACGGCTGAATCGGCGTTTAAAAAGTTTTCAAGCTCTTGATGCCTACTTTGGAGTATTGATTCGAAATCTTCTTGAGTTGAAGACTGATTGTCCGTAAATTTATCTAAAAGTATGTTGCTTTTACCCATCAATACCAAATAGCTTTGCTCCGCAAAGTCCAACATAACCACGCTATTACTATCGTTAAGAGCTTTTTGAAATCTAATTGAGATTCGATTGCCACCTTTGTCCGTTGTGGGAATTTTCGCGTTTTGAGTTTGTTGATTTTCTTTAAAAAGCCAAGGGTCGCGCTTCTCGCTCTTGCCAGAACTTTTAATAAGCAACTTCTTTTTGATAGCGAATAAAATCAAAATACCAATCACCAACACGCTTACGACTATATAGTAGCTGTTTGACATGTTTTCATTTTTTTTCGTCGGCAACGACGACAAGGGACTTTTCGTCCGAGCTTGGGTATTGATTGGGGTATTCGCCGAAGCGGGAGTTTCGCTTACGAATCTAAGTCTGAGCCCATACGAATCCGATGTTTTTGAAGCCAATAGGGTTGTGTTTGGCGCAACGGAAGCGATAATTCGAGTTTGATTCTCACTTGGATTAATCTCGATGGAACGCAGAAAATTGGAATCGCTTTTTTTAAATTTCGCAGATTCTATAGACGCGTCGCTCAGTTTGATGATTATGCTTGATTCGCTTACGCTCTGCTTGATGACTCCATCGTAAGGAGTGTCGAAAGTAATCATTACGTCGGCTCTATCGGTTCTGTCGTATATGTTGTAGCTCAGTATTTTAGAGGCGCCGAGCGGCGAAAATTGCAAAAGGACAATCAGTAGGTATTTAATCATAATCTCTCTTTTGACAAGTAGTATAAAACGGCGCTTGAATCTAAAACTTCATTTATTCGAATAGCGAGATTTTTTTCGTACACCATCACCTCGCCTTTGCCGATAATTCGACCGTTTACGTAAGATTCGACGCTTTCTCCCGCTGGCTTCTTGAGATCTATGATAGAACCTTTTTCCAACTTTAGTATCTCAGAGACGGCAAGTTCCGTTTCGCCCAAATCGGCGACGAACTCGACATGCATGTCGAGAATTCCGGAATAATCCATCCAAGAGAGTTCTTTTTCCTGATCGAAAGCCGGCGCTTCGTCGCCAAAATGACGATAATTTTTGTTCTTAGCCATTTAATTCCTTGATCGCTATTGTCAACTCGTCACTTCCCACAATCAGAGTTTTCGCCTGATCGTATTCAAAATCGAACAAACCTATTTTTTCAAAATGCGGAGTGTTTATCGTGAAAGCATTTGTGGAACCCTCGGCTATGACTTTCGCGCTTCCAACAATCAAGTTGGCGGTTTCTAGCGTCATGTCGATAAGCGTCCCTTCGTCGCTTTCGTCCTCTTCCAAGAACAGCGTCGAAACCCTCTGCGTAAAGTTTTCATCACACGCTACGTACGTTCTATACTTTTTGCCTTCACGCGCGTTTACGTCTATGTAAGCAATTAGCGTTCTCTTTTTTGAAGCGCCATTTTGGAGTTGAAAGTTTGAACGAATTTGATGAACGCAAAAATTCTGCGCCGCTTCAACTATAGTCGCTAGCATGTGTTAAGACCTTCTCGTAATAATAATAAATTATACATACTTAAGCTCAAAGAAAAATTAAATAGAGCTATCAATTGGCGCCTAAAATAACTATAAAGGCGGATTTGAGTACAATTCGCAAAAAGTTGCTGGATTCTGATGTTTGAATTGATTTTATTAGGTATTTTTGTTGGCGTTGTTTCCGGATTTTTCGGAATAGGCGGCGGAACGATTTTGGTTCCAGTTCTTTTGATTACTGGATTCGACATGAAAACGGCAATCGGAGTGTCCGTCGTTCAAATGGTTTTTAGTTCCATTTACGGAAGCTACCTAAACAATAAAAAAGGAACGCTTGACATTGTTATGGTAGCGACGATTGGCGTCGGCGGTTTTATCGGAGCGCAGTTGAGCGGAAGCGTCACTTCGAACGTGAACGACAAAACTCTAGAAATGGTTTTCTTAGCTTTCGCTATTTTCGCGTTGCTAAGGCTTTTTGTGAAAACGCGAGAGAGTCAAGACAAAAAAGAAACAAGTAAAATATTATTATTTATTATAGGTTTCTTTATTGGAGCGATTAGCATGAGCGTTGGAGTCGGCGGAAGTTTGATTCTCGTTCCGATTTTAGTCGGTTTTTTTGGCGTTCCCCTAAAAAACGCGACGTCGGCGGGCTTGTTTTTTGTAGTCTTTTCCTCAGTTTCCGGACTATTGTCCCATTCCATCGAAGGGCATGTGGACTACCAAAGCGGCGTCGCGATTGGTTTGGCGTCTTTGCTTGGCGTTTACACGGGGGTGCATTTAAAACATAAAGTGGACTCGGTCTTGCAAAAAAGATTGCTGAGCGCTTTCTATTTAACCATAGTGGCATATTTAACATACAGGATAATGGGGGCGTAAATGAAAAAAGACTCGATAGTGATAACAGGCGCGAGAGAAAATAATTTAAAAAACATTAATTTAACGATACCGAAAAATGAACTGGTGGTCATGACCGGCATCAGCGGAAGCGGAAAGTCGACGCTCGCGTTCGACACCCTCTACGCGGAGGGGCAGCGCCGCTACATGGAGTCTTTGTCTTCATACGCGAGACAATTCCTCGATCGAGTTGGAAAGCCCGACGTGGACAAGATAGAAGGTCTTACTCCAGCGATAGCGATAGATCAAAAAACAACTTCGAAAAACCCTCGCTCGACGGTTGGGACGATTACGGAAATTTACGATTATTTTAGGCTTTTGTACGCTCGCGTCGGCGTTCAGCATTGCCACCAATGCTCAAAAGTTATTTCCCAAATGAGCGCTTCGGATATCATAGGCGAGGTCGCCAAGCTTCCAGAGGGCGCCAAACTCGTTTTGCTGGCTCCTCTCGTTCGCGAGAACAAAGGGGCTTACGCGGACTTGATAGAATCCCTTGCGCACAAAGGTTACGTTCGCGCGATGATAGACGGAGTGATGGTGCGTTTGGACGAAGAAATAGAGCTATCCAAAACTAAAAAACACACCATAAAAGTCGTTATAGACAGAGTCGTGGTGAAGCCGGAGAACAAAGAACGCATAGCCGCCGACGTTGAAAAAGCGCTTAAAGAGAGTTATGGCGAGCTTGAAATAGAGATACTCAATCACGAGGAGTTGGGCATAAAAGAGTCCGGCGTTCATTACTCCGAGCACAACGCTTGTTTCGATTGCAAGATCAGTTTCGAACCGCTCGAACCGCTTTCGTTTTCATTCAACTCGCCAAAGGGCGCTTGCCAGGAGTGCGACGGTTTGGGAGTGCGCTACGCCCTTGACAACGAAAAGATAATAGACACTGATTTAAGTATTGAAAAAGGCGCGGTAAAAATCGTCTACGGCTTTAACAAGGGCTACTATTTCACATTCCTAAAAGGCTTTTGCGAGCATAACGACATCGACGTGACGGTTCCGTATTGCGACCTTGAAGAGCATCAAAAAAAAGCGATACTCCATGGAAACATCGACGAAGTCGAATTTCTTTGGAAAAACCACAAAGTGAAAAGACTTTTCCCTGGAATAATAAGAATAGCCTACGATATGTTCAAAGATGAAAAAGAGCTGTCCGACTACATGAGCGAGAAAGTCTGCAGCGTTTGCGAATCAAATAGGCTTAAACGCGAGTCGTTGGCCGTAAAAGTTTCAGACAAAGGCATAGCGGATTTGCTGAAAATGCCAATCAACAAAACCCATGAGTGGTTCGCGAACAAAGAGAACTTCGCGTACATGAGCCCCCAAAACTCTCAGATATCGGCTCCCATCTTAAACGAGATTCGCGAGCGTTTATACTTTTTGTTCGACGTTGGATTGGGTTATCTAACTCTTGGTCGCGACGCTAGAAGCATAAGCGGAGGAGAGGCGCAGCGCATTCGAATCGCTTCGCAAATCGGCAGCGGACTCACCGGAGTTTTGTACGTTTTGGACGAGCCGAGCATAGGGCTTCACGAACGCGACACGCTGAAGCTCATACGAACGCTGAGAAGTCTTCAAGAAAAAGGCAATAGCGTCATAGTCGTTGAGCACGACAAAGAAACCATAGAAAACGCGGACTTTATAATCGATATAGGGAGCGGAGCTGGGAAATTTGGAGGAGAGGTCGTCTTCGCTGGCACTCTAGACAAACTGAAAAAAGCTAAAACTTTGACCGCGGATTATTTGTATGGAAGAAAAAAGATCGAATATTTTTACAGACGCGAACAAGACAAACACATAGAGATAAAAAACGTCACACTAAATAATATCAACAATCTGTCAGTAAAAATTCCACTCAACAATTTCGTCTGCGTTACGGGCGTAAGCGGCAGCGGGAAGAGCTCTTTGATGCTTCAAACGCTGCTGCCGGCCGCGCGCGAACTTCTAAATCACGCCAGAAAAGTGAACAAAGTCGCTGGAGTGGAGATAACCGGTTTGGAACACGTGGACAAGGTGATTTATCTCGACCAAAGCCCAATAGGCAGAACGCCGCGATCAAATCCCGCGACATACACGGGCGTAATGGACGAGATTCGAAATCTTTTCGCGCAAACGAAAGAGTCGCAAATCCGGGGCTACACCACCTCTCGTTTTAGCTTTAACGTCAATGGCGGAAGATGCGAAAAATGCCAAGGCGAGGGCCAGATAAAGATAGAAATGCATTTTCTTCCAGACATTATGGTTAAGTGCGACACTTGTCGCGGCACGAGATACAATAACCAAACGCTAGAGGTTTCGTACAAGGGCAAAACGATATCTGACGTTTTAAACATGAGCGTTGACGAAGCTTTCGAGTTTTTCGCCCCGATTCCCAAGATAAACCTTAAGATGAAAACTCTCGTTGACGTCGGATTAGGCTACATAACTCTTGGGCAAAACGCGGTGACGCTTTCGGGAGGAGAAGCCCAAAGAATCAAACTAAGCAAAGAGTTGAGCCGCAAAGATACTGGCAAAACTCTGTATATCCTAGACGAACCGACAACCGGCCTGCATTTCGCGGATGTCGACAGGCTCACCGGAGTGTTGCACAAATTTGTGGAACTTGGAAACAGTATGCTGATCATCGAACACAATCTCGATATGATAAAAAACGCGGACTATATCATAGACATGGGACCAGAGGGCGGAAGCGGAGGCGGGCTGATAATAGCCGAGGGAACTCCCGAGGAGTTGGCCCTAAATCATGAAAAAACGGGCTCTTTCACTGGAGAGTATTTGAAAAAAGAGTTGGCTTTGCATAAATGAGAGAATAACGATTCCTCTAGTTATTCTCTGATGACGTCGTAATCCTTAGGTATGAAAGGAGCGAAATCTTTTTTTGACAGGCTCGCGTTTTGCTTTTGATTGTCGAAAATAATTTCCACGCTATTGTCAAACTCGTCTTTGTACGAAATTGAAGAGATTAGATTTTTATCCGTTTTGATAATATATTCGTTCTCCTCCACGAAAGTCTCGTAACTATTCTCGCTCACTTTCTTCGCGCTTTTTAAAATCTTGAAAAAATCAAAATCATAGGGAGCGTTCCTTATAATCGCCTGTTCTATTTCAGGCTCTATCACGATTATTTTACGCCCGACTACGTATATGCTTTTGTTCACGGGTCGTAAATACTCCCACAGCGCGTACTGAGGCCTCATGGCCTTAATCCGTCCGCTATATAGCAGTTTCGCGCCCTTGTCGTCAGTGACGATTTGTTTGAAATCGGCTTGGAAGGAGTCTATTTCGACGAGAGTGGCGAAACTAAGAGTAAACAAGAGCGACAAGGATAAAAAGTATTTCATCAGATTCCTTTATTTTGGCTATTATAGCGAAAGAATTGTTTACATACTAAATAATATCAATAAGAAAAAAATAATGATTTTACCGTTTATACTTTATGTAATGATTATTGCGATAAAATAGTAGGAATTTCAATGTCCCCATCTGAGAGACATATAATAAGGTTGAGAATGATACAAGCGTTTATGGGAAAGGTTTTTGGCACCGCCAACGATCGCGAATTAAAAAAGTACGCAAATAGAATCGAAAATATAAACGCTTTGGAGAGTAAATACGAAGCTCTAGGCGATGATGAACTAAAAGCGGCGTTTTTTGAACTAAAAAGCAGCGTGTTGAAGAAAGAAAAAAGCTTAACTAACGTTTTGGAAGACTCTTTCGCTATAACGAGAGAGGCGAGTAAAAGAGTGTTAAATATGAGACATTTCGACGTTCAACTTATTGGGGGCATGGCGCTTCACGAAGGTCGTATCGCGGAGATGAAAACGGGGGAGGGCAAGACGCTCGTGGCGACTTTGGCGATTATCCTAAACGCGATGGAGGAAAAGGGAGTGCACCTAGTGACGGTAAACGACTACCTAGCGTCGCGCGACGCTAGCGAAATGGGTCCTTTGTACAACTTTTTAGGCTTTAGCGTTGGAACCGTTTTAGAAGACCACAGCAATCCAAACGCGAAGAAAGAAGCCTATGCGGCGGATATCACTTACGGAACGAATAACGAGTTCGGCTTCGACTATCTTAGAGACAATATGAGCTATTCGCTCGATCAGATGGCTCAACGCAATCATAATTTCGTCATTGTCGACGAAGTCGACTCCATTTTAATCGACGAGGCGAGAACTCCTCTTATCATTTCTGGACCAACAAATAGAAGCATGAAGGACTACGCCGACGCCAACTCCATAGCTCTTAGACTTGTAAAAGACGAGCATTTCACCGTTGACGAAAAAGATAAAGTCGTTTTAATCACCGAAGAGGGGATAACCAAAGCCGAGGAGTTGTTTAAAGTTGAAAACTTGTACAGCGCCGAGAACTCGTCGCTTCCGCATACGCTCGATCAAGCGCTCAAAGCGAACTATCTTTTCGTAAAGGACGTCGATTACGTCGTTAACGACGGGGAGGTTGTGATCGTTGACGAGTTTACGGGCAGGCTTAGCGAAGGACGACGTTTTTCGGAAGGCCTTCACCAGGCTCTCGAAGCGAAAGAAAACGTCGAAGTGAAAGAAGAGACCCAAACCCTCGCGGATATCACCTTCCAAAATTATTTTAGAATGTACGACAAATTGGCCGGTATGACGGGCACCGCCGAAACCGAAGCGGCAGAGTTCGCGCAGATATACAATCTAGACGTCGTTTCAATCCCAACCAATATTCCGATAACGAGAAAAGATTTGAACGATCTTATCTATAAAACGGAACAAGAGAAATTCTCCGCCGTTATAGACACGATTAGAAAACTCAGCAAAACGGGTCAACCGGTTCTAATAGGAACCGCGTCAATCGAAAAATCAGAGGCGCTTCACGAACTTCTTAAAAAAGAAAAAATAGCGCACACCGTCTTAAACGCCAAAAACCACGAGCAAGAGGGCGAAATAATCAAATCCGCCGGAGCCAAAGGAGCGGTTACCATCGCTACGAATATGGCTGGTCGAGGGGTTGACATCAAGGTAAACGACGAAGTTCGCGCGTTGGGCGGCCTTTACATTATTGGAACCGAAAGACACGAAAACCGTCGTATCGACAATCAGCTTCGCGGTCGCTCCGGTCGCCAAGGCGACGCGGGAACTACGCAATTTTATCTCTCTCTTGAAGACAGTTTGCTCCGCATTTTTGGCAGCGACAAAATCAAGTCGATTATGGAACGACTCGGAGTCGAAGATGGCGAGTACATCGAGTCTCAAATGGTCACGCGAGCTGTTGAAAAAGCTCAGAAAAAAGTTGAGAACATGCACTATGAAGGGCGTAAGCAAATAGTTGAATATGACGACGTAGCCAACGAGCAGAGAAAAATAGTTTATAAATTTAGAAACCAACTCTTGGCTCAGGATTACGATATCGCGAGTAAAATCAACCTCATTAGAGAAGAATACTCGAGTTACCTGCTTCAAAAAACGGACATATTCGACGGTGGATCGAAAGAGGAATTCAACTTAGAGAAATTGGCGGAAGTGATTAAGGAAGAGATTAATTTTGACTTGAACCCCGATTCGCTAAAAGACTTGGAATACGAAGAGTTGCGCTCGAAGCTCAACGCCGAAATTAAAAACTCCTACGACGTTAAAATGGGCGTGCTTGACGGCGCGGTTCGAGTGGAGATTGAAAAAGAGTTCTATCTCAAAGAGTTGGACAGCGCTTGGAGAGAGCATCTTTACTCTATGGACAATATGAAAACTGGCATTAGGCTTCGAGCTTATAACCAAAAAGACCCCTTGGTCGAATACAAAAAAGAGAGCTTCAATCTTTTTAGGGGTCTAATAGACGATATTAAGTTCAACACGATAAGAACGCTTCAAATCATCCAGTTTCAACAAGAATCTCCAGAAGAAGAAGCTAAAAGAATCGCGCAAAGGCTTAAGGCCAAACAAGAGTTGGACGCCGCCGTAATGCAGTTTAATCATTCAGATTCACAAGACGCGTCCGCGGACAAAAAAGTGGCTCGAAATGACCAATGTCCATGCGGAAGCGGTAAAAAGTACAAGCAGTGCTGCGGCAAAAGCGGTCCAAAAAAAGGTCCTTTCGCTTCTTGAAAACATCCATAGTCGGGTATTTGGTAAAAAGATTTTTGCGGTTTGACAAAGACCAGCCCTTTATATTTTTATCGGCGCTTTTGGCCTTTCTGGGCATCGCGCTAGGCGTGACCGTTCTTTTGATAGCGATGGCGCTAATGAACGGTTTCGACAAAGAGTTTAAAAAAAAACTCACTATAATGAACTATCCTTTGACCGTTCTTCCCAAGTTTTACGGCTCGGTGAACGAAGACTTGCTTATAGACTTGGAGTCTAAATTTCCAAACCTTTATTTCAGCCCGTACGTCCAATGCTCAGTGATGGCGAGAAGCGGCTCAAAACTAGAAGGCGGTTATCTTTTTGGCGTAAATTTCGAAGACGAAGCCAAAGTCAACAGCGTGCTCGGCAAAGCCATAAAAAACCACAAATTTGATAAATTCGACGTATTGATTGGAAAAAGTCTAAAAGACGAATTCGCGTTAAGCGGAGATGACAAACTTATGTACGTCTTTACGAAAGTTGAGCCGGGCGGTCTAATGTCGTCTCCAAAAATTAAGCGATTTAAAGTGGAGTCCATATTTGATTCAGGGCTTTCCGCATACGACAAAGCGTATAGCTATTCTTCCCTGCAGTCGCTTCAAGCGATACTAAACATGCCCAACAATCAATACGATGGGATTCATATATATTCCAAGAACCCCGAAAAAGATATTGAGAAAATAAAAATATTTCTTCCAATCACTACGACCGTTAAGGGCTGGTGGGAAGACAATGTCAACTTCTTCGCCGCGTTGGAAATGGAAAAAGCCTCCTTGTTTATAGTGCTAATGTTGATAATTGTAATAGCGGCGATAAACATCATATCTTCTCTTTTGATGACGGTTATGAACAGAAGAGGGGAAATCGCGCTGCTATTGTCATTAGGGGCCACGAGAATGGAAATAAAAAAAGTGTTTTTATATTTAGGCGTCGTTATCGGAATAGGCGGTATTTTAGCCGGAGTGCTCGTAGGCATGAGCGGAATATGGGTGCTTGGAACGTTTGATATCATATCTTTGCCAAAAGACGTATATCCTACGACGACGCTGCCATTAGATTTGAGCTTGCAAGATTTTGTACTAATTTTATCCGGAGCGTTCGCTATTGTGGTCGTGTCGTCATACTATCCAGCGAAAAAAGCGAGCGAAGTAGACATACTGACGGTTTTGAGAAACGAGTAAATAAACCCTATTCGCTACCATTCTCATCTTTGACTATATCGCCAAAGAGCTTAAACGGTAACAAAATCGTTCTTTTAATAATGTTTAAAGGAGCGACGATTATTTCTTTTGCGAGCAATGACCGCACATCCGGGTTGGAGAGTTTGCCTGTGACGCTCAGGGTGGTTGATACAGAGTCTCCATCAAAAAGTATATACCCAACAAGAGGGATTTTGCTGGCGGCGCTCGCTAAATCAGTTTTAAGGTTGAGAGTCGCGTCTATGCTGTCTTCTTTGACGTTAGCGACGCCCTTGCCAACTACGTCTATCTCTTTTGAGTCAATAAAAAAGTCCGAAACGTCAAACACTCCATTTTTGGCAGTGAATTTAGCGTACGAAAATTCCACGTTCAATCCGTTTTTATCGTATCCCGGAAGCGAAAACGTCATGAGCGAAGGCACTGTGTTCACAAAAGCCAAAACATTGTTCATTAATCTATAATCAATCATCGTCGTATTTCTAATGTAGAAAGCTCCACTGTAATCTTTGATAGCGCCTTTAACCGAAAATTCCAATTCTCCTCCTTTAAATTTGGAAAGCGAGAAAATTTCTTCCATAAACTCGTCGTTAAATTTATTTCCATACAAATGAAAATTATTATTTTCTATTTTCAGTCCGGCAGATCCAGTCTTGTGTTTCAACTGCGCGGTTGTGATTTTATTGTCATATTGTATATCAATCTCGTCTGAAACTATTTTTCTATCGTTCCCTAAATAAAGATACGAATTGGTCGCGTTTACCAATACTTTGCTATTGCCGCTCTCGTTTGTCGAGATGTTTATATCGTTTGCGAATCTCAAGAGTTCTGGAACGTTCACGCCGATACCGCTAGCGTTCACTTGAGTCGTTTCGTCAATTTTAATATCGATATTGTCATTAATTTTTAAATTTATTTTTTTATCGTTGATTTCCCCATTTATTTCGTATTTTTCAACTTCTTTGCCGTCGGCGACTAAAAACTTGTAGGCGTATTCTAGATTTAAACCAAATTTTACCGTTTTTACGCCGTGTCGCTGGCTTATGGTCGCGTTTCCTTCTTTGATTTTCAGGCGTTGGAGCGCGTCGGAATTTTTTGCGATTTTATCCAACTCGCTTATTTCAAGTTTCCATTCTTCGTCGTTAATAGTGAACTTGGTTTTGAGTTTTTCTGCCGATATTCTCAGTTCGTCGTCAAATTTTTCAATTCGAAGCTTCAGATCGCTTTGCCCATATATTTGTTTCGCGTCTTTTTTTACTCGAACGTACTCTAGGTCGACGTCGTTCACTTGATTATTCACGTCGTAAAGAGAGTTTATCTTCGCGTATAATAAATCGCCGACGCTTAAGTAGAGGTCTTTAATGTGGACGCGTTCGTCATAAATTTCAATAGCCGCGCCCCTAAGGTCTACAATCAAATCATCTACGTTAAACGATATTTTCTCTTTGGAAGTGATTTTAATTTTTTTATCATATTCTAGTTTCAACTGCGTGTTGGATTCATTAAGTTTTGTATTTTTGTATTGGAATTTTAGTATATCGGCGTTTAAAGAAGCCGTTAGTTTTTTAAAATTCACAATTCCCGAGATAAACCCATTAGATACGTCCTTGATATCAAAATAAGTCGTAGGAACGCTGAGTAGAAGCTTGTCTAAGTCAAAAGGAGCGACAATCGAATCTATCTTGATTTCAGTCTGAGCGCGTTTCCAGTGAGATTTTTTCACATTGATGGTATCGTTGTTTGGAGACATGTCGTAGACTATCTTTAGCGGCGCCTTGTCTAGCGATAGGTTCATTTGGGGCAACTTCGCGTTAATGACGTTGAAGATTATCGAACCCTTAGAAGTTCGCGCGTCGTAATCAACGTCGACGAAACTCGTAGCGATATCTCCGTAGGCGACTTTCATGTCGTCTATTTTCACATCGTAATTGTTAAGCCGGACATAGGCGTCGTATATGTCAAAATTCAGTCCAAGATAATGGAAATTAGCCCTTTGCGCGAAAAAGTCTCCTTGGGCGTCCACCTCGATTGTTCTAAGGTTGACCGCAAGTTTTAGATTTGTTTTGACGTTACCGCTTTTTTGCAAAAACGGTATGTTGATTTTATACGTTTTGAGAACGTTCAACATCTCTTTATTGAGTTTTCCATCAAAAAGTAGATAAAGAGTCAGCAATTCTTCTTTCTTTGTGAAATCGATTTTCAACCAACTTTTATCCAAAAACATACCTTGAGAATAAGCCTTATTGGGTCGAATGAAAAGAACGCCTTGCTTGAACTCCAGTTCCGTAGATTGCGTGCGAATGGGATCGAGTTTCGTATTGTACGCATAGTTTAGATTATGAACGGTCGCGTTTATTTTAATATTTTCAAGAGTTTGATCCGGATTTTTGAAATCTATAAATCCACTCGCGTTTTGAACGCCGACTCGCTCCATCTCTATCGCGTCAAGCGCCCAATACGCAACCTCTTTTGGTAGATTGAGCGTCTCAATCAAATACCTAATATTTTTTACGTCCTTGTTGATTCGAAGTTTGTACGTAAGAGCGTTGGCGTTCAACTTTGCGAAAACGTTCGCGTCCAAGTCGTCGTTAACGTTTATTTTTAGGTCGCTATAAAATTCGGCGTCTTTGGAGCTGAAAAATACGTCGCCGCTTAGACGAACGTTTCGTTTTAAAGATTGTAGTTTTTCTATATGGACGTTGAGAATATTGGATTTGTCGCATAAACGGCTTTGGAATTCAAATAGGGGAGACTCGGCGGCAAGAAAACCATCTTCGCCTTCTTTGTAGTTTAGCGTGGCGGATACATCGTTGAAATGAATTTTTTCGACGGCGAGAGCGCCGAGCAAGTCGCCGTAATGAGAAAAAACTAGGAGATACCGAGCTATGTCGTCATAGTCGAATTCATTCGCGTTTTTGAATTTGTTTTTCGTTATGGAGACCGTTTCGACGGAAACGTCTATTTTTTCATTCCATTTAATGTATAATTTCTCGATTTTAACGTTTGGAATTGATATGTTCTCAATATACAAGCCATTTTGCAAGATTATAAAAAGAGTAGTGAGAAACAAAAAAATGAATGTAAAAAAACCAACTATTATCAAATATGTCGTTGATATTGCGCTAATAATCGTTTTATCGTTCATGTATTACCTAAATCAGCCTATAAAGTCGCCGAGAGTACTCTACGTACCAAAGGGCTCAATTACTAAAATTATATCACAATTGAAATTGCAAAATAATCAAATCAGCAAACTTGACGCGCTTATTTTAAGACTCCTTGGCTCGCCGCAAAGCGGCTGGATAGATATGAAAGAAACTTTAAACGCGAAGGGCGATTTTCTATACAAATTAACGAAAGCGAAGGCGGCGTTGCGCGACGTGACTTTGATACCGGGCGAAACCGCTTATATATTTTTAAATCAACTCGCGCGCGATTTTAACTTGGATATAAAAAAACTTCAGGACGAGTATGACGAACAAACGGATACGCCAGATGGAAATTTCGTTCCAGACACCTACCGCGTTCCAATTGGCTTAACGGAAAAAGAGCTTATGGGCTTGTTGCTTAAAATCTCAAACGCCAAAATGAAAGAATTGTCAATAAAGTTTTTTGGAAACTACAACAGAACGAAGTGGTTACATTACGTAGCAATCGCTTCGGTGATACAAAAAGAATCCGCCAATACTCAAGAGATGCCCATCGTAAGTTCAGTGATTCGCAATAGACTCAAAAAAGGCATGAAATTGCAAATGGACGGCACCTTGAATTATGGCGAATATTCTCATGTCAAAGTCACCCCAAAACGCATCAGGGAGGATAGCAGCGTCTATAACACTTACCTACGCGACGGCGTTCCGGCGAGCCCGGTTTGCAATGTCGGAGTCGACGCGATAATTGCGGCTATTTTCCCAGCGAATACGAATTATTTGTACTTCATGAAATCAAAAGAGGGAACTCATGATTTTTCGCGTAACTATTCTACTCACTTAACCAACATTAAGCGTGCTACAAAATGAAACAAAATGAAAAAAAAAGTCGATGTTTCGTCAAGGTGGGAGTATATTTCCTATCTTAGCGTTATGATTAATCTTGTAAAATTCTTGAAGCGATTTCTATTAAGAATTAAAATATTAAACTAGAGGACTCAAAATGTCAAAAATTATTTGGTCAAAAATCGACGAAGCTCCGGCTTTAGCAACATATTCACTATTGCCAATAGTGAACGCTTTCACAAAAGCGGCTGGCGTAGACGTAGTTACTAGCGATATTTCACTGGCGGGTAGAGTTCTCTCCGCGATGGGTCTTGCGGAAGATGAATTGTCAAAGCTTGGCGAAGTGGTTTTGCAAGCGGACGGAAACATTATCAAGCTTCCAAATATTTCCGCTTCGGTTGGTCAACTTAAAGAGTGTATCGCCGAACTTCAAGGGCAAGGTTTTGATATTCCTAATTTTCCTGAAAATCCCGCAAACGCCGATGAAGAAGCTATTCGCGCTAAATACAACGCGTGTTTAGGTTCAGCCGTTAATCCAGTCTTACGTGAAGGAAATTCAGATAGACGCGCCGCGGTGGCCGTTAAAAAGTTTGCTCAGAAGAATCCTCACAAACTTAGAGCGTTTCCAGAAAATCCAAAATCTTACGTCGCTCACATGCAAGGTGATGGAGATTTTTACGGAAATGAAAAATCAGTTACTATGGATAAGAACCAAAAAGTCGCTATTGCTCTTAACGGTAAAGAATTGGCGACAATTAGCGCGCTAGACAAAGAAGTTTTAGATGGCACGTTTATGTCTAAAGCTAAATATAAGACATTTATCCAAAAAACAATTGACGACGCAAAAACAAATAACGTTTTATGGTCAATCCACCTTAAAGCGACGATGATGAAAATCTCCGACCCTATTATGTTTGGTCATGCTTTTGAAGTATTCTTCCAAGGCGTGTTTACAAAATATGCAGACGTATTTGCGTCATTAAAAGTAAATCCTAACCAAGGTATGAGCGACTTAGAGAAAAAAATTGCCGGTCACGCGCAAGAAGCGGAAATCAAAGCGGCTTTTAAAGCAGTAATCGAGTCTGATAATCCAGAAATCGCAATGGTTGATTCTGACAAAGGCACAACTAACTTTAACGCGTCTAACGACGTAATTATCGACGCTTCTATGCCAGTTGTTGTGCGTGAAGGTGGTAAGCAGTGGAACAGAAAAGGCGAAGCGGTTGAGTGCGTAGCGGTTATTCCTGATTCTACTTACGGTATGTTTCATGCGGAGATGTTAGCGGACTGCGTTAAAAATGGTCAGTACGACGTAGCCACTATGGGATCTATGGCTAACGTTGGTCTTATGGCTCAAAAAGCGGAAGAGTACGGTTCTCATCCAACTACGTTCGAACTAGCCGAAGGTGGTAAAGTGACCGTTACCGCTGAAGATGGCACAGAGCTTATGGCGTTTGACGTTGAAGCCGGAGACATCTGGAGAATGAGTAGAGCTAAAGATATTCCTATTAAAGACTGGGTTCGTTTAGCGGTTGAACGCGGTCAAATAGAGAAAGTTCCCGTAATCTTCTGGCTAGACGAGACCAGAGCTCACGACGCGGAAATGATTAAAAAAGCGAAAACTTACTTGGCTGATTTAGACACGAATGCTTTAGACATTCAATTTATGGACGTTACCGCGGCCACTCGCTTCACAAACGCTCGCGCGCGCGAAGGTAAAAACACCATCGCGGTGACCGGCAACGTTTTACGCGATCATTTAACTGATATGTACCCGATTTTAGAGCTTGGAACGTCCGCAAAAATGCTTTCAATCGTTCCTTTGTTGGCAGGTGGCGGTTTATATGAGACTGGCGCCGGCGGTTCCGCTCCAAAACACGTTGAGCAATTCTTAGCGGAAGGTCATTTGCGTTGGGATTCTTTAGGCGAGTTCTTGGCGCTTGCCGAGTCTTTGAGATTTATTGGTCAGAAAAACTCTGACGCGAAACTTGCGGCTTTAACCGCCGCTTTAGACATTGCGAATGACGCTTATCTAGACAATTCTAAAGAGCCGGGCAGAAAAGCTGGCGAGCCAGACAACAAGGCTTCTCATTTCTTCGTAGCTCAGTACTGGGCCAAAGCCCTTGCCGAAGGCGCCGACGCCGAGTTGGCCGCTAAATTCGCTCCAGTAGCCAAAGCGTTGACTGAAAACGAAGCTCAAATTATGGAAGAGTTGCTTTGCGTGGAAGGCAAAGCTCAAGACATAGGCGGATACTACCATCCGGACGACGCGAAAGCCGAAGCCGCGATGAGACCATCCGCGACTTTAAACGCTATCATAGATAGTATTTAATTTATCGGCGGGCCATTAGGCCCGTCCGCAAAACTAATTGTTTGTTTTTAGCTATTTAATTCGTATAGCTAAAAATAAAAGATTACGCAAAACAAAATAAATCGGAGAGCATATGGCAAGCAAAGTAACAGTCATCGGAACGGGAAATTTTGGATCTACGGTCGCGTTTATATTGGCAATGCGCGGTTCTTGCCACGAAGTGGTTCTTCGCGGTAGAAATATCAACGTGGCCAAAGGCAAAGCGTTGGATATGTCTCAAGCCGCGAATGCGGCCAGAGAACACACAATCGTTAGAGCCGCGGAAGGTCCAGAGGATATGGCCGGCAGCGAAATCGTAGTTATAACCGCTGGAGCGCCTAGAACTCCTGGAATGAACAGAGAAGACTTGCTCCTTAAAAACGCGAAAATCGTGAAAAGTTACTCGCTTGAAATCAAAGAGCACGCTCCCAACGCGATCGTCATCGTGGTTAGCAACCCACTTGACGTCATGACGTACGTCGCGTATAAGTACACGGGCTTTCCACGAGCGCGCATACTTGGGATGGCTGGCATATTGGACGCGGCTAGAATGGCGCACTTTATTTATGAAAAACTAGGCTATGGCGCTGGACAAATTCGCGCTACCGTTATGGGTGGTCATGGCGACACGATGGTTCCTCTTCCAAAGTTCACCACCGTTGCCGGAGTTCCAATCGAAGATTTGTTCGATTCGGAAGAAATTGGCGAAATCGTTAGAAAAACGAAAAACGGAGGCGCGCAGATAGTGGACCTTTTGGGCGATGGTTCGGCGTATTACGCACCCGCGAAGTCAACCGCGGTCATGGTTGACGCGATTTTAAAGGACACAAAGCAAATTCACTCGTGCGCCGTTTATCTGGAGGGCGAATATGGATATAGCGACATCGTAAGCGGCGTTCCGGCCATGATTGGCGCGAAGGGCGTGGAGCAGATAATACAAATGACGCTCAAAACGTTGCAAATCGCTAGATTTAAAAATTCCGTCGCTTCGGTTCAGGAGATGGTCGATTCTCTTCACGAATCTGGATTCTTTGACGATTGTGAGAAAACAAATGACAAATAGAAAAGTGGGAATAGTCGGGGCTGGCGCAGTTGGAGCGACCGCCGCTTACACTTTAAGTATGATGGGAACTTGTCGAGAAATAGTTCTTTTCGACATCGCCGATGGCGTGGCCAAAGGCAAATCAATCGATATGGCGCAGGCCAATTACTATTCGTCAAATCCGACAATTATTACGGCGGCTTTGGACGCGAGCGACATTAAAGACTGCGATATAGTGGTCGTAACCGCCGGAGTCCCTAGAAAAGGCGATATGACTCGAGCCGACTTGCTTATGATAAACGCCAAGATAATCAAACAAGTCGTTACTAATATAAAAGAAAATTCTCCCAACGCGATAATCATTTGCGTCTCCAACCCTTTGGACGTCATGACTTACGTCACGAAGCGAATCACTGGCTGGGAAAATAACCGAATTATTGGTTTGGCCGGAGCGTTGGACGGTTCTCGCATGGCTTATCAGATTCAAAAGCTAACGGGAGTCAACGCTAGTCAAGCGGGCAGTTTGGTTATTGGCGACCATGGAGAGAATATGATTCCGCTTCCGCATAAAATATCCGTTGGCGACATTCCATTGACTCAACTAATCTCCAAAGACGAAATGGAAGGGATTATAGAGAGAACGAAAAATGGCGGAGCGGAAATCGTCAAACATTTGGGGACGTCGGGCTATTATGGACCGGGAAGAGCGATAGCTCATATGGTTGAAGCCATTTTGAACGATAGCAAAACCATTATCTCTTCTTCCGTAATTTTGAATGGAGAGTATGGTTATAGCGACGTGTCCGTTGGAGTCCCCGTTGTTTTAGGCGCTTCTGGCGTTGAGAGAATAATCGAATTGGATTTGGATGAGCATACGAAAGAAAAATTCGCGATATCAGTCAAGTCTATCCGAGAGGGCATTGACATACTGGAAGAGAATAATTTTTTTAAATCAGAAAAGGAGTGAATAAATGAATACGCGAACAGAAAAAGACACAATGGGAAATATCGAAGTTCCAATAGACGCATATTGGGCCGCTCAAACGCAAAGAAGCATCGAAAATTTCAAGATTGGCCAAGAGACCATGCCTTACGAAATCACTCGAGCGTTTTCTTACCTTAAAAAAGCGGTCGCTTTGGTGAACAACGACTTGGGAAAACTGGATTCTAAAAAAGCGAACGCGATAGCTCAAGCGGCCGACGACATGTTGGCTGGAAAACTTGATGGAAACTATCCATTGGTGGTATGGCAAACGGGTTCCGGTACGCAGTCGAACATGAACAACAACGAAGTTCTCGCGAATCGCGCCACTGAAATATTGGGCGGCGATTTTAGAGTTGA